>Ga0194116_10005346_pt1 | contig 14190 bp, 13 predicted proteins | sample TA2MahsurfametaG_4_FD_148617 | JGI IMG/M metagenome (GOLD analysis project Ga0194116, IMG submission 148617) | Freshwater microbial communities from Lake Tanganyika, Tanzania - TA2015008 Mahale S9 surface | ecosystem: Environmental > Aquatic > Freshwater > Lake | place: Tanzania: Lake... | reverse complement strand
CCGAGCGTTGGTTGGGTGGAATGCTCACCAATTTTGCGACCGTTCGCAAATCCATCAAGAAAATGTCCAACATTGACAAGATGGCCCAGAACGGCACCATGGCCACCTTGTCCAAAAAGGAAAGGCTGATGATTTCCCGCGAAAAGGAAAAGTTGCAGCGCGTACTCGGTGGTATCGAAGATTTGAATCGCCTCCCAGCTGCCCTGTTCATTGTGGACATCAAGAACGAACACATTGCGGTCAAAGAAGCCCAAAAGCTTAACATCCCCACCTTTGCGATGGTGGATACCAATTCGGATCCAACCCAGGTGGATTTTCCTATCCCGTCCAACGACGATGCAACCAAGTCCATTGCCCTGATTACCAGAGCGATCATGGAAGCCGTGGAGAAGGGAATGCAGGAGCGCAAATACGACAAGGACAGTGCCGATGAGTCTTCGGACGAAGGTGTTGCCGCAGAAGGTGGCGCAGAAGAGGCAGCTGTTACAGCCGCCCCTGCTGCCGAACTTGCCGAAGATGCCGGTGAAAATGCTGATTCTGCCTCCGATGTTACGGAGAGCAAAGAAGAAGCATAAGACCGAATCCTTCGGGAACAGATTTTAACATTTAATTAATCAACCATGAACATTACCGCCGCTGACGTGAACAAGCTCCGTATGCAAACCGGAGCAGGAATGATGGATTGCAAAAAAGCCCTCACCGAGGCCAACGGTGATTTTGAAGAAGCGGTGGTGATCCTCCGCAAAAAGGGCCAGAAGGTCTCGGCAAGCCGTGCAGATCGTCAGGCCAATGAAGGAGCTGTGGTGGCCTTGATCAACGCGGATTCCACCAAAGGTCTTTTGTTGGAACTCAATTGCGAGACCGACTTTGTGGCCAAGAACGATGACTTTACGAGTTTGGCCCGCAAATTGGCCGAGCATTGCATGGCTCATCAATTGACCAGTGTGGAGGCCTTGTTGGCAACCAGCATGGATGGATTGGCGGTTTCGGATCTGTTGGTGGAATACACCGGCAAGATCGGCGAAAAGATTGGGGTGAACCGTGTCGAAGTCCTGGAGAGCGAAGGGGTGGTTACCTACATTCACAGCAACGGCAAACTCGGTGTGTTGGTGGCTTTGAACCAGGCCTTGAACGAGTCCGTGACCGCAGCAGGGAAGGATGTGGCGATGCAAATCGCCGCCATGAGTCCTATCGCCGTGGACAAAGACGATGTGGATCCAACCGTCATCGAGAAGGAAATTGAAATCGGTAAAGACCAGGCCCGCGCAGAAGGAAAGCCGGAGGCCATCTTAGAGAAAATCGCCCTTGGAAAGCTTAATAAATTCTACCAGGACAATACCCTGCTGAATCAGGCTTTCGTGAAGGATAATTCGGTCAACATTGCCCAAATGCTGGGCAAGGTTTCGGCCGGTCTCACGGTGAAGGCCTTTCATCGCGTCGCCATCGGAGCCTAAAACGCGTATTGCCCCTTCCTCCAAGGAGAAATTGGTGGACGGTGGTGGAAAGTGATGGAAATGGTTGGATTTTTGATAAACCAAATTCCTGAATGAAATACAAGCGCGTTCTCCTCAAATTAAGCGGCGAGGCCCTGATGGGCGAACAACAATTTGGCATTGACCAAACCGTGCTTGACCGTTATGCGGGGGAAATAGAGGCTTGTGCCTTACGCGGTGTTCAAATCGCCGTCGTTGTGGGGGGTGGCAATATTTTCAGAGGAGTGCAAGCTGAATCGGGCGGTATGGAAAGAGCCCAAGGCGACTACATGGGCATGCTGGCCACAATGATCAACAGCATGGCCCTGCAAGCCGCCCTCGAAAAGAAGGGGATCAGTACCCGGCTGCAATCGGCCATCAAAATGGAACAAATCGCCGAACCTTTCATTCGTCGCAGGGCGGTACGTCACTTGGAGAAAGGCAGGGTGGTGATTTTCGGCGCTGGAACGGGTAACCCCTATTTCACCACCGATACGGCGGCTTCGCTGCGGGCGGTGGAAATTCATGCTGATGCCATCCTCAAAGGAACACGGGTGGATGGGATTTACAACAAAGACCCGGAGAAGCATGCGGATGCGGTGCGTTACGAGCGCCTTCAATACAGCGAGGCCCTGATTGGGAACCTGCAGGTTATGGACATGACCGCCTTTGCCCTCTGCCAAGAAAACAGATTGCCCATCGTCGTTTTCGATATCAACAGACCCGGTAACCTGATGAAGGTCATCGAAGGGGAAGAGGTCGGGACCCTGGTGAGCTGAGGGTATGACCCGTTGGTTATTTTGTTTGTTTTCTTGGGGGACCGCCTTTGCCGGTAGCCAAGATTCTCTGCAGAAAGCCTACATTCAACGTTACGGGGATATAGCAAGGCAGCACATGGCCCTTCACCGTATTCCGGCCAGCATCACCATGGCGCAGGCGCTTTTGGAATCTGCTGCAGGGACCAGCCCATTGGCCACTGAAGCGAACAACCACTTTGGGATCAAATGCGGCAAGGGTTGGGTGGGTGACTCCATCCATGTGGATGATGACCGGCCTCAAGATTGTTTCCGCAAGTATGCGCATCCGGATTCATCGTATGCGGACCGCGTGGTCTTCTTGGCGCGGCCTCGGTACCGATTTCTTTTTGACAGTTTGTCGCCCACGGATTACAAAGCCTGGGCCTACGGCTTAAAAAGGGCAGGGTATGCGACCGATACCTTGTATCCGCTGCGCCTTATCAGTTTGATCGAAAGACTGAATTTGCAAAGCTTGGATCAGCTGCCTCAGGAACAGATAACATTGGATTCTGCCAAAGGAGGAGAAATCGCTCAGGCACCTGTGTTGGAATCTAAGCATAACATTGATTTTGCTTGGCCACAAGCTGCCTTGCAAAAAGCGGTGGACGAGGGCATCGTTTATGTGACTCAAGAAGGCGACGGACCGTTGACGGTCTCTCAGCAAACAGGGGTACCGCTCTATAAATTACAGGCGTATAATCAATTGGAACTTAACATCCCCTTGTTTCCGGCAGGTCGAGTGCTCGTGCTCAATCGCCATCGCTACCGCAAATTGCAAGAGAATTTGCTGAAATAGCCTTTGGTAAGCGAAGGCGCCAAACGGTCTAAGAAAGCTTGAGTCGGTCTTCGATCAAGGCAATCCAAAGGTGGATGATGCGGATATGAAATTCTTGGGCTCGGTCGGCATAGCCTTCGGTGGGAACCAACAGACATAGGTCGCTTTGCGAAGGCAGCGAACCGCCATTGCCCGCGCTGAGGCCGATGACCTGGAGGTTGAGAGAGCGAGCCTTGTGGCAGGCTTTGAGAATATTGGGAGAATTGCCTGAGGTGCTGATGGCGATGAGCACATCCCCGGCTTGGCCCAGAGCCTCAACCCCTCTTTCGAAGACGGCATCGTAACCCATATCGTTCGCGGCGCAGGTCAGGAACCCCGGATCGCTAAGGGCAATGGCGGCCAAGGCTCTACGGTTCGAGCGATAACGCCCGCTCAGCTCTTCGGCCAGGTGCATGGCATCGCTCATGCTGCCGCCGTTTCCGCAACAAATTATTTTGTGACCCGCTTCCAAGGCCTCTGCCATAAGCTTGGCACCTTTTTCGATGCCTTCCATTAACCCCTGGTCCCCGTAGAAGTCCAGTTCCAGGCGGCGCATCTGCTCGATCTCGCTATGCAATACAGGGTTCATGGTCGCTTTCGTTGACGAAATGTTTTGATGCCTTGGTCCAAGAAGCGACGAAATTTCTCCGGGTCTGGATCGTAGGCGGCATGAGGGACCAATGAATTTTCCTCATGATCCAGGATCAGGTAGTACGGTTGGGAATTGGTTCCGTAGCGGGTTGCTTGCAAATCGGAGCATTTGGAGCCCAACCGGTCGATCCACTTGCCGCTGAACGTCGAACGGTATTGTTCCGAAGCAGGGAGGGCGGTTTTGTCATCCACGTACAGGGAAACCAGGACCACATCATCGCGCAGGCGCTGAAGGATATCGGGCAGGGACCATACGGTAGCCTCCATTTTGCGGCAATTCACGCAGCTATGCCCGGTAAAATCCAACATGACCGGCTTGTTCACGGTACGGGCATAGGCCATGGCCTCGTCCAAATCAAAGAAACAGGTAAGCCCATGCGGTCCGTGGAGTATATCGCTGTATTTGCGCTTTTTGGTGGAGCCATCGATCTCGTCGGCCTGAGCGTTCCCTCCACTCTGCGCGTTCCCTTCCATCTGCGGATTGCCTCCCATCACAAAGTCCTGGGTCGCCATCGGCGGCAAGAAAGCATTGACGGCATGCAACGGGGCACCCCACAGCCCGGGGATCAGGTATAGCGTGAAGGACAGTGCCCCCAAGGCAAAGGACATGCGGACCAAGCCAAGGTAGGGCAAGGGGCTGTCATGGGCAAAGCGGATCATGCCGAGCAAATACAGGGTGAGCAGCGTGAAAAGCCCAATCCACAACACCAGAAAAATTTCACGATCAAGCAGCCCCCAATGGTAGGCCAAGTCCACGTTGCTCAAGAATTTGAGGGCAAAGGCAAGTTCCAAAAACCCTAACACTACTTTGACAGAATTCATCCAAGAGCCGGACTTGGGCAATTGCTGCAGCCACTTGGGGAAGATCGCAAAAAGCGTGAATGGCAAGGCCAAAGCCAACGAAAATCCGAGCATGCCAATGGCCGGTCCCATAAGGGCTCCCTGAACGGCTGCTTCCACCAAGAGGGTCCCGATGATGGGGCCCGTGCACGAAAACGAAACCAAAGCCAAGGTAAATGCCATGAAGAAAATGCCTGCCCAGCCTCCCCGATCCGCTTGACGGTCGGCACGGTTCGTCCACGACGAAGGAAGGGTGATTTCGAAGGCCCCCAAAAAAGAGAAGCCAAAGACCAGGAGCATCACGAAGAAGGCCAGGTTGAAATACAGGTTGGAGGCCATATCGTTCAGCGCATCTGATCCAAAAACCAGGGTAACCCCCATTCCGAGACTCACGTAGATCACCACAATGCTCAGCCCGTATCCCAGCGCCTTGATGAGGGCGGAGCCTGCGGTACTGGATTGCTTGGTGAAATACGAAACTGTCAAAGGAATCATCGGAAAAACACAGGGCGTCAGCAAGGCGAGCAGTCCCCCGGCAAAACCAGCCAGAAACAAGGCCAGCCATCCCATGCCCCCGGTACTTTCATGGGGTTCTGGGCGGCTTAGTTTGGAAGCTGAACCACCAGCTTTGGAAGCTGAACCACTTTCCTTGGAATCTGCATCGCCTAGGGTGCTGGGGGTATTTTCCTGGGTTGGGCTGTTGGCTGTGGCAGATTCCGGATTCTGTGTTGCGAACCCTTTCAAGCCCCATTTCATTTCCCTTTCCTGCGGGGCCAGACATTGATGATCATCGCAGGCCATGTAATAGACCGATCCCTTGACGGTTCCTTGTCCCGAGCGTATGCGCACCTCTTGAGCGAACAGGGCTTGCCCGTCAAAGGAGCGCACCACCAGGCCATCAAAGAGCGGGGCGGCTTCTTCGTGCACTTTGGATAATTCCTTCACCGGCCCTAAAGCTTGCATGCCGGCCGGGAAGGTGAACTTGAAGACGGTGGGCTCCGGTCCGAATTGGTCTGGTCCGAATTTCATGAACTGCGAATACAAATGCCAACCCTTGTCGATGCGGGCATTGATCAACAGCCTGGCGGTGCTGTCGTTCACGGCCTTGTAGCTCCAGGTCCATCGTACCGGATCCAACATCTGACCTTGAACGATCAAAGAACCCGTCATGCATAACACCACCAAAGCGGCCCATACAGCACCAAGGTATTTCTTGGGAAGGTTTAAATTCATATCGTTGATTATTTGTCCCAATGACCCGATTCCACCACCTCAATCAAGTTCCCGTCCGGGTCCTCCATCCTAAAAAATTTCTTGTTGTTATCGTAATGACCTTCGGACAACAAAGGATACTCACTGTCTTTCAATTCTTCCAGATTGTTTTCATATTCCCCGGGGCTGCATTCCACACTGATGAATTGGTTCACAAATTCGGCATCCGAGCTGCCCGGAAATTCTTGACCACTCTTGAGTTGATGGCAATACAAGAGGGTAGAGCCTGCCTCAAAAATGGCATGTTTGTCCTTGATATAGGAAAGGGTGGGAAAGGCACACAGATCTTGGTAAAACGCAAGGCTTTTGCGCAGATTGCGGGATTTAAGGTGAATTTCTCTTATTGCAGAAATAAACATGAGCCGTAATTATTATGGAAATAATAATGGTAAAGATACTTTGGTATTTTATTTTTGAGAACTCCCATTATTTTTAATTCTTAGTTCAAGTGATTTAGGTGTTTTTTCTTGTTTGCTTGGCTGGGTGTTTTGTATTTAGATATTCTTAGAGGTCTGTTGTTAAGGAATTCTTCAACTTCTAGTACACGATTATGGGAGTTTTCACAATTTTCGGTCGTTTTGAGAAAAATCGTCGGATTTGACCGGGTAGATTTTTTACGACCTCTTTAGCTTCGTGGGTATAGCGTTCCTTCCTCTTGTTTTGGGATTTGCGGGGTTATAGCAACCCGATGTAGGGGCTCCCGATGCCGGATTACTCCGAAAATTTCTTCAAACGTTCGAAGGACTGTGGCTTTTCCAATTTGTAGAGCGATTTCATAGTTTCGCCGCTCGTTAAACGGCACAAACGTTTCCATAGGTCTTTTTGCCGTTTTATTCATAAATTGCACTTATTTGTTGAACTCAGCACTTTAATCAATATGATTTATAAAAAATTAATAGTAGTTACGTTTCTAACTATTTTTTCAACACTAAGGCTGTTTGGCCAATCTAAGGAGTTAGATCGATATGTCAATGCTCAAAATGAAGACCAAAAATCGAATCGATTGAACAAGATAGGCGGGGAGGCACTAAATTTTACTCAAAAAATAATGCACGAGCTCAATGGAGGATACAACCAATACTTGTTGCCTTACAATATCTCAGGTATTTCGAATTTAAGATTCCTTCAGAGCATTAATTATATTCCCCGTTATCCAGTATGGAAGGGCGGCGATTTGACCTCTTTGACCATTGGTAGCGATATAGGGGTTGCTTTACAATTCTCAAATATGGGCAATATATTCGTCCTAAACTTACCGTTAAACTTAGAGTTTAATGTAGGTAGGGGTAGTTCTCTTTTAAATGACGACCTAGCCGGTATTTTTGTTGGATTAGGGGCGGGGTATAATTTTGCCAATAAAATGATACCAATATTTGTCGAAGATTCATTCGGCTTTTGGGTATCAGAATTTGAAAATCTCAGCCAAGTTGGCCTTCATTGGACGGCCGGAATAAGGGTACTTCTATTTAAGAGACCTTATAGCATACGGCTCAGTCAGTCACTTTTTGAGCCAACCCAACAAGTAAACATATCGACAATAAGTTTTGGAATTAGTTTTTATTAAATTGAATTAAATTTTAAAGACATTGGAAATTTCAATTGTTATTGTTAATTATAAAGTGCCTCACCATTTATGGTTGGCTTTGAAATCAATAGAAGAATCCGCCGAATATTTTGAATCTAAATATTTTAATTTTTTTCTCAATGAAAAAAGCAACCCATTGCAATCTAAATTTACAAGTGTTGAGGTTTGGGTAGTCGATAACGGCTCAGATCAAGAGTCTCTTAAATTCGTTATTGAGAATTTTAGTTGGGTTAAGTGGATTTTCAATAAAGAAAATCTTGGATTCTCTGCAGCGAATAACCAAGCCCTGAAAATATGTTCGGGAAAGTATTTATTAATTCAAAATCCAGATACGGTTCTGCCTAAACACACACTTTGGAATTGTTGGTCTAAAATGGAAGCTAGTTCAAATTTTGGAGCAATGGGTGTGCGTATGGTTGACTCTTTCGGTAGGTTTCTCAAAGAATCCAAAAGAGGCGTACCAAGCCCATGGGCATCTTTTTGTAAAATCTTTGGCCTTACGTCGATTTTTCCAGGCTCTCGTATTTTATCCTCCTACTATCAAGGACATTTGGATGAAAATAAAGACCATAAAATTCCGATTTTGGCTGGTGCATTTATGTGGGTTAAGAATGAAGTAGCTCATAAGGTTGGATTTTTGGACGAAGCGTATTTTATGTACGGTGAGGATATTGACTGGTCTTATCGAATAAATAAAGCCGGATTTGATAATTACTATTATTCAGGTATTACAATCCTTCATTTTAAGGGTGAGAGCACGCAAAAAGGATCGTTGAACTATGTAAAATTGTTTTACGGCGCAATGCTATTGTTTGTAAATAAGCACTATACCGGTAAGAGTCAGGCTGTACTCAAATTTGTTCTTAAAGTTGGTATATTATTAAGAGCTATCGCTTCAGCTTGTAATCGGATATCCAAGAAATTTGTTTTTTTAATTAGTGACTTGGTTGGATTTTATTTTATATTACTTGGCATTGTGCGTGTATGGGAAAAATTCTTAAAACCGGGCCTTAGTTATCCTTACCCCGATGAATTCCTTGTTTTTGTATTGCCTTTATTTATTCTTATTTGGATTGTTTCTATTTTTTTAATGGGAGGTTATTTAATTCCCATAAAACTAAAAAGGATGATTAATGCATTCTTTCTTGGGACCGCATTTGTTCTCATATTACATGGGCTGTTTCCCGAAGATTTACGGTTTTCAAGAGGGATTATTTTGTTAGGTGCCCCAATATGTTTTGGTTTTTCTTATGCCTTCAAAAAATTGAGTGTGTTTATCCTAAATCAATCAAAAACAGTTGAATTAGATTTTGGAAGCTCGGTTATCGGTTTAGTTTCACATCGAAATCATGTTCAACTGCGCGAATGTGTAAATAAACTAAATGGAGTCCGATGGATTGGCTATTTTTCAAATTTGAGTGATTGCAAAATGCCGTTACCAGACAGTGATTATTTAGGAAGTGCTGACTCCATATCAGCGGTATTGCGCACTTTTTTACCAACTCATATCATTATTGATTCGGATGATGAGTTAGAGTCCTTAAGTGAGTTGATGAATGAAATTGCCAATTTTAGACATACCATCTCTCTATGTTTTTGGACCTCGAAAACTTCAACTTTAATAGGAAACGGTCTGGTCATTACTTCAAGAGAAGATAAGATGGAATCGGGGGCTGTAATTAATTTAAAAATAATTGATTTCCACCTAAAAAGAATTATGGATATATTTTGGGGTTTTTTAATCCTATTTACCCAGATTGTTTGGTTTTGTTTGTTAAGAAAAAATACCTTGATGTCTATTTCCTTGGATTTGCTTCAAGGCCGGAAGTCATGGATGGGCACAAGAAGATTTAAATTAATGTGTTCTGGAAATTCTCTTCAGGATTCACTCTTTGATATAGAGAAGCATCACCCCAATATCAAAAATATTTCCGAGAATGCACGAGGACAGGCCATTATGGAATACTATAATAATTTTAATTGGCTAACTGAAATAAAAGTTTGTATTTCGTGTTATATGTCCTTGATTAGAAATCAAGAAGAAAAAGAAATCAATACGTACCTCTGATCAGGCGTAATCTTCCCTTTACATCCTCGCCAAGGAACAAAAAGCGATTTGGTGATTCATAAAAAATGGAACTAGGAGCTATATAGCCGAGATCATTTGGATTCGAAAAAATCTGCCAGTGATTTTTACGGCCAATGGTGTCTAAGTGTAGTAGGTGGCTTCTCGATTTCCTCCAATTTTTTTCCGTAATTTGAGTTTTTAGATCGTGTTTTTCGTCTAATTTAGAATTTTCAGGGAGTTCAGATAATAGGCATAAGCTGAATTTGGGGTGGGGTAAAAAAGCAGTCCCGTAGGCAATTGGCATGCTACCTTTGTTTTGAATCGCCTGGTCAATATAGTGATCAAAAACGCTGTGTGGTCCTTGGCTCCAAGTGCCATTGACCACAGTTGCGCCTTGACAGTAATAAGTTGTGATGGACTTATCATAATTCACCCCGCCAAATTTATTTGCATCACTTATTGCGTCAATATTATTTCTCTTTATGCTGGCAGTAGCCATAAACTGATCTTTGTTGATTTCAAAAAACTGAAGATCCAAATCCATAACGCCTTTTAAAACTCTCTTAGGCTTATTGGTGTCAATAAATTTTCTATTATTCGTTTCGGCTATTTTACGAAAATTTGGTGTAATTAAAGCTATATGAGAAGTTAAAGGAACGCTGTCATTATTATTGAATTTTTGAATATGAAGAGAGACTACTCCTGAAGTGGGGCCGCTTCCGCAGGATGATACAACAAAAAGTGACTTTTGGTCTCGAGAAACAACAAGTTTTACTTGATTAACAAAGGGGTTATCCGATGTATTAATGGGTAAATAATGAAATGAAGCTTCTTCTAAATTAATTCTAACTAAGTCCAATGAAACTGACTTAACAGCGATGTTCGCATTTGTTGTTTTCGGGATTTTTGATGATTTAAAAGCCAAAACGGCTGTTTTTTTGTTATAAGTGATCGCTTTGTCCAGCGTCAATGAAAGATTGTCAACTGGAATGTTAATAATTCGATGTAAAGACAATTCAAGTTCAGAGTCAAAAAATTTATACTGGACTCCCGCAAGTTCTTGGCCAAAAGTCATTTTGGTTTTGTCAATAACAACAATGTAATTTTTATCTTGAGAAATGTCAAGGAGATAGTCGGGCGATTCAGATTTTATGGATGTGTTTGACCGAATTATTTCTATGGGGCCCTTTAGAATTGCCCCCTTTTCATTTAAATGCCAAGCATGAATTTGGTATTTTTTAATAGCGGGGTTGTGGCATTCTGTAAGTACAATTAATTTATCGTTAATGATATATGACTTTGACGCGATAGGGCTGCATTTTAAATTATACTGATTCGAAAAATTCAAAGAGTATACCTGATTAAGTTCAAGTTTTTTTGAATAATAACATAGTTTTGGCGACGATTTACAGTTATAGCCAATCAATACATACTTCTCTTTGTAATAATCAATGATGCCGCTAAATTCCTTTCCTTGAATTTCTAGTTTGGAAATGGGGCTAAATTCAAAAGTTATAGGTTGACCATAAATTTTATTATCCCATAGACTGAGATAAATGATACATATAAGGGTGAATTTAAAAATCTTTATTATTGTTCGCATAAATTATCAAATTTGCTAGTTGGTTTAATATCGCTCTAAAATAAGGCCCTTTTCGCATTCTTTATCACCCAATAAAGATTCATATGGGCGTTACTTGTTTTTTGCCTAGTTAGAAGGTAGTTCAAGATTTTAGCTACCACATTACCAAGAGCCGCTCGCCCCTCCGCCACCTGACATGCCTCCCCCAAATCCTCCGAATCCCCCACCCCCAAAACCACCTCCACCACCCCCGAATCCCCCTCCGGGAAAGAAAATTGGGCCTCCCATGCTCCTTGTTCCTCCTCTACCCACGCTTCGGCCCCCGCCTCCAATCCCGCCCCCCAAGGAGCCAAGGATCCAAACGATCATGACCAACCAGAAAACTAACCAAAACAGGCTAATTCCCCCTGATCCTTTCCCATCAGCACCATCGGATCGGGCTTCTGCGTCGCTGTATTCCCCTCGAACGATGGCCGCTATGCCGTTGGCCCCGGCATTCAGCGCCGCAGCAAGGCCGTTAGCGCGCATGGCCGGTACGATATCTTGCTCGATTAGGCGACGACTGAGGGCATCCGTGAGGATGGATTCCAGTCCGTAACCGTTTTCTATACGGATTTTGCGCTCAGACAGGGCCATCAGCAGCAGAACGCCGTCGTCTTGTTGGGCACGGCCAATGCCCCATCGCTCAAAGAGCCTGTTGGCGAAGTCCGAAACCTCCATGCCGTCCATGTCTTGAACTACCACGAGGCATAATTGCACCGAGGTTTCTCGGTCCAAAGCCACGCAGAATGCCTCCAGCTCGGCCATCTCCTCTGTCGTCAGGGTACCGGTGAAATCGTTGCAAAGGCGGGCCGGTTCTGGCCTGGCCGGTATGCCGATCGTGGCCTTGTCGGAGGCAATGGCTTTGTCAGAGGCGGTGGCCCAGGGAGTCATCAAGGCGGACCCTACCAGGATCACCGCGATCAAGAGCGTCCAGCGACTAACCCAGGCTAATTTCATTGGTAAGTTCGTTGCGGTCCTGATCACCGATGGGAAAGTGGGTTTTGAGTTTGGTTCCAACATCTGCAATGACCTGTTCCATGCCCTGAAGGAAGGCTCCTCGACCAAATTCCCGAACCAAGGTTGCCAGCTCTTGGTTCCAAAATTGGTCCGTTACCTTTTGATGGATGCCTTCATCCCCCAGGATGCTCACTTTGCGATCGCTGGTGGCCACGTAGATCAGCACTCCGTTTCGGAGCTCGGTTCGATCCATGCCCAATTGACGAAAAACAACGCGGGCCCGGTTCAGGGCCGCCCCCCGGCAATGCTTTTCGAGATGGACACGAATTTCCCCGGAGCTTTGGAGTTCGGCTTGGCGAATGCACTCGCTCAGTCGGTCCAAGTCGGCCTGTGAAAACAGGTCAGAGGCCATTAGAACTGAACTTGCGGGGCTTTTTCGGAACCGCTTTCGGATTTGAAGTAGGCCCGTGTTTCAAAACCAAACATGCCGGCCGTTAGGTTGTTGGGGAAGCGACGCAGGGTGCCGTTGTAGCTCTGCACCAGTTCGTTGAAGCGACGTCTTTCGACATTGATGCGGTTTTCGGTACCCTCTAATTGGGATTGCAGTTCCAGAAAATTTTGGTTGGCCTTGAGGTCCGGGTATTTTTCCATCACCACCAAGAGTCGGGACAAGGCCCCTTTGAGGGCGTTTTGGTTTTGTTCAAACTGAGCCAAGGTTTTTTCGTCCAATTTGGAAGGGTCAATTTGCATGGAGGTGGCTTTGGAACGGGCTTCGGTGACGGCCATTAACGTGGATTTTTCGAAATCCGCATAGCCTTTGACGGTGTTGACCAGGTTGGGAATGAGGTCAGCCCGACGTTGATAGGCGGCTTCCACATTGGCCCATTGGCCGGAGACTTCTTCGTCCAAGGTGACCATGGTATTGTAACCGCAGCTGCTAAGGGTGAAACCGCCCAAGACAAGGGCGAACATCAGGAGAATTTTCTTCATGGAAAGAGAGTGTAGGGGAGAAGTGTTTACTGGTTTAACGTTCAAATATCATGCCAAAGTACCACTCCTTGAAATGTTTTGCGGATTGGATGACTTCATCCTGTCCCTAGGTTTCATGTTGTTTCTTTGCAGGCATGATTCAAACCGACGTTTGTATTGTTGGGGCAGGCCCGGTAGGGCTCTTTGCAGTTTTTGAATTGGGTTTGTTGCGGCTCAAGGCTTATGTCATGGACACCTTGCCGGTGGTGGGGGGGCAATTGGCGGAGATTTACCCCCGCAAGCCGATTTACGATATCCCCGGTTATCCCAGTGTTTTGGCCGGGGATTTGGTTGATCGCTTGATGGAACAAATTGCGCCGTTTCAGCCTGGTTTTGGTTTGGGCCAAAAGGTGGTGGGCTTACAGCCCATGGAGGGTGGAAGGTGGGCGGTTCAAAGCGAAAACGGGGATACGGTCTTGGCAGGAGCGGTGGTTATCGCCGGGGGTTTGGGGTGCTTTGAGCCTAGAAAACCGGATTTGCCCGGTTTAGCGGCTTTGGAAGGACAGGGAGTGAGTTATATGGTGCGGGATCCCGAAAAATTCCGAGGACGAAGGGTCGTCTTGGCGGGTGGCGGGGATTCGGCCCTGGATTGGACCTTGCAATTGGCGGATATCGCGGGGGAATTGACCTTGGTGCATCGCAGCCAAGCGTTTAGGGGGGCACCGGAATCGGCAGCCCGCGTTCAGGCCTTGGCCGATGCCGGCCGAATTCGTCTGCTTACGTCGACAGCATTGATTTCCTTGGGCTCCAACGCAGAGGGCAACCTGGCGACCGTGACCGTTCAAGGCCAAGGCCAAGAGCCCCTCATCTTGGATGCCGATGATTTGGTACCGCTGTACGGTTTGACCCCCCAATTGGGTCCGATTGCTGAATGGGGTTTGGCTTTGGAGGCATCGGCGATCCAGGTGAATACCGAGAATTTTCAGACCTCCGTGCCCGGGATTTTTGCGATTGGGGACATTAATACCTACCCCGGCAAACTCAAATTGATTTTGTCAGGGTTTCATGAGGCGGCCTTGATGGCCCACGGGGCTTATCGCTATATTCATGGTGGAGCCAAACCTTCGTTCAAATACACCAC
>Ga0194116_10005344_pt1 | contig 14192 bp, 12 predicted proteins | sample TA2MahsurfametaG_4_FD_148617 | JGI IMG/M metagenome (GOLD analysis project Ga0194116, IMG submission 148617) | Freshwater microbial communities from Lake Tanganyika, Tanzania - TA2015008 Mahale S9 surface | ecosystem: Environmental > Aquatic > Freshwater > Lake | place: Tanzania: Lake... | reverse complement strand
CCATTATAATTTATTAAGTTTTTTTTTATTATTAAAAAATTTATATTTAATTTAAAGGTTATTTATAAAATTTAGCAAGTGCTTGTTAGTGTTAATCAGTAATATTAAAATTAATATGCAATTATTTTATCAATTCAATATTAATTATGTAATTTGTAATATATTTAACAAATATATTGGCAGTATAAGTAAAAATTTTATTTTTCTACCTGAAAAAATAATTTTTTAAGGGCTCGGATTCTTATTAATAAATAATATCTTTTTGTTAGAGGTAAACTACAGATTTTTAAATATATGATGAATAAGAAGAGTATTTTAAATGAAAAAAATACCAATAAAGAAGGAATTTAAGGAATTATATTTTTGATTTATAAATAAACTATTATTCATAAAATTTAAGAGAGCTTATTTTGTTAATATAAAAAACTTAAAAAAAATTAAATAAACAAATATTGAATCTAAATACAAATATAAACAAATATTATTTAATTCTTCCAAAACCCAAAATTGGTTTAAAGGATCTGTCTATTTGAATTTGGGTTTTGTGAGGTTTAAAAAAACACCAATAATATTGTGAAAAAAGGATAACAACATTTTCACTTTCATATAAATATTATTATATGCAATATTCATTTAAAATTAAAAATGAAATAAATTTTACAATCTAAATTAATTCATTAATTTTTTAAATGTTTTAGCTATTTATAAAATTCTTTTACATTGTACAAATAGTTTTGTACATTTTCTGCATTTCCCTCCTGAAGCCATTTTCATTGCACATTTTTTACAAAGGATTTTGCATCTGCAAGGAAAACACATATATTCAACTTTATCTCTTTTACAAATCATACACTCACTATGATTTTCCTCATCAGATGAATCTTGAAATTCTTGAATATCTTGAATTTCTTGGGTTTCCTGATTTTCTAAAGTTAAATCTTTTTCCATAATTATTATTACAAAGAGTTAAAATTTGTGATTTTCATGATTATAATTAAATTTTAAATTTTTTAATTTTAATAACAACATCAAATATAAATTAATTCATACTTCCAAAAATATGTATTTAACTTAGAAAATTTTTATTTATAATAAATAAGATTCTTTAGAAAGAACTAAAATTTAATTAGCGATAAAATCAATATAATTTTTAAATCATTAATGTAAACATTCAAGGATTTAAAATTGTTCAAATCTTAATTTTATATTAATATCAGCAAATTCAACGAAATTTTAAATTTATTACTTGAGGTAATAATCAATTCATTTTTTCGAGTTTCAGAAATTAAAAATAAAAGTTATTTTTATATAAAAAATTTAAATCATATATTTATTCACTAAAGACTTTTTAGGCGTTTGAGTTTCCGAATTTTTGAAAGCATTTTCAATTTTATCTTTTTTTCTAGATAAATTCGATCTTGAGGCTGTATCTAAATAAATATAAATCAATGATGTAATAACTAACAAAAAAGTGGAACCTGAAAGTATAGTTTTAAACCAAATCGGAGAGGTTTTTGATATTCCTTCATAAATTGCTAAACTGAAACAACTAATTTTTTTAAAATTAATCTTTATACCTTTGGAAAAGAGTCAAATAAAATAATTGATTGAAATTATCAAAATAAATAAAATTTGAAGTCAAAAAAAACATAAGAAATACAGGAAAAATTCTTTTTAGAATTTTTGTTTCAGAATAATTGCCATTTATAATTTCAAATCCTTTTAATAATCCAATCTATAAAATTCACTTTTTTAAAATCGAGTTTTAAAATTAAAATCTTAAAAATTTACTCCAAGAGCGTTGACACAATTTATGCTATTTACCATCATACAATAAGAATCAGATGCTTCTTTTGATCCAGTTGGATATCTTATGAATTTATCAATAGAAAAGAATAAAGCAGTCCCCAAAATGATAAAATATAATAGAAATATTGACTTTTTAAAGCCGAGAGCATCTACTATCAATTCTTCTAAATCTTCTTGTTTATTACTAATATTTTCATGAATTTTCGTTTCTGTCTTTTTTGTTTGAATGATATCTTTTTTTCTCGCCTTAAGATTAGAGCAGAAAAAATCTGGATTTTAATTATTTATGTAATTTAAATTACTTTTATTTAAATTTAAAAATGTGTTGTCTCTCTTTTGGATGGTTGTATTATAATTGTAATTCAATCTCAATCGGTTAAATGAAATATTGTTAGTATTTTGAGAAATTTTAAAAAACAAAAACTTTTCTTTATACAAGAAGCAAGTATTTTTTGATATATTATTAATATATTTTAAATGATATATTGTGTTAATTTTGTTATGTATATTTGATAAAATATATTTTCTGATGAAGTTTAGACTTTCTTTTGCATTCATTAAACCAAAGTTTAAAAATAATTATAAAATATTACAATTTTTATTATATTTAAATATATAATAGGATAAAAATTTTTATATGACATAAAACTATCTTTTATCAATTACATTTACTTGAAAATGCAAGATTTTTTATTAAATATGAAATAGAAAAAAAAATTTTAATTTTAAATAGTAAAAATATTTTTTTTTAAAATTACTAAATAAATAAACTAATAGAATTTTAAAGATGCATAGGATTGAATATAAATATTTATTGAATAGCAGATTTTTCAATTTATTTCTTATAATATAAATGAAACGTTTTTTCTATAATTTATATAGATATCGGATCTAAAAGAATCATTAAATGATTTTTTTACTTTTTATAAAATGAAGTTATGCAAATAAATTTTCGTGTTTTTTTTAAAATTTAAAATATAAAAATTATAATTTTGTTTTTCAAGGCACCAAATTTTGAATAATTAATTAACAATATCTCATATTTTTCATGTTTCGAAACATCATAATTTTATTAAAAAGTTCTCACTGATGAATGAATTTAATAAATTAAAATCAATAAACTATCAATTAATATAATAAAAATCTACCAAATTTTATGATTTTTAATTTTTTTCGTCAGTTTTCCTCAATATAATCACATCTATGATATTTAAAGCATGCTAAATTTCTATTTTTTAAAATGAACCAAGATAGTAAATATTTTAAAGTGTCTTCTGAAAATATTATTCAAGAATTTCAAATTCCTGATTTGATTCAAAATACTTTGAATACTCCTTTCATCTCTCAAAATGTAAATCCTATTAAAGTATGCGTAGGAAATGAGAACGATGACTATAAAGAAATTTCAAAAGAAATAGAAACTTATCTAGGAAAAAATGATAATGGTATTTTTAAATTTTTATAAAACATAGTTACAATTCAAATAATAAAATTAAACATATTTTTAAATTTTTATTCTTTTTATTAAGAAACCCAAAAAGACGATCAAGAAAACATTCTCAATCACAATAATGAAAATAAATCAATTTATTGTTTGGATGATAAAATTTGGAATATTTTCCAAAAAGAAAATACTTCAGAAAGATCTAGAAATGAAGAAAGCAAAGAATATCAAGAAAATTTTGATACTGAAAATAAAGAAATCTTAGGATTACTTAAAAATAATTTTCTTAGAATAAAGGAAAATCATGAAATAATAATTGAAAATAGCGAGTCAACCCCAGCTAATAAAAAGGAAAATTGCTTCTCTATAGAAAATATTGATTTTTTCAATGAAACAAAGTTTTTGAATAATAAAAACTCCAGCTATCTTTTTTCCAATGCTACTCAAGTAATTTTTATACTTTTTTTTAAATTTTTATTTTAATCAATTATTTTTGTTTAATTTAAATATCAATTCTTACTTTAAAAATATTTTTTAATTATTAATACAAAATATAAAGGAAAACAATACAAGCGAAGTAAGAAAGCTCCTGCTTAAAGACGAAGACTCAAACGAAAAAGAAAATTTTAAAATAAATAACGAAAAAAATTATTTTTTTAATAATCCAATGAATCACCCTTTAATATATGATTTCGATAAAATAAATATTGATAATTTTGATGAATTTATAAATGGTAACGGAAAGAATTTTGAAAATAATGATCTTTATTTTAATATGAAAAATAAACCATATGAAAAAAATAAATTTAACATTAATCAACATACTAATAAAAACATCTTTTGTAATAAATCACAGCTTATTAACAATCCAAGTTTTAAAGATAAAAATCCTACAAATGAAGATTCATCAAACCTATTAAGAACTATATCTAATGGAAATTCTTTGAAGGAAAGAAAAAGAGTTAATGATAAATCTACGAGCTTTTATGAATATGACGAGCAATTTTATAAAGAACTTACAGAATTTTCTATTGGAGAAAATTCAAATCCCGAAAAACCATTTACAGAAAAAAAATTTATTCCAAGGAATTTTCATATTAATATAAAGAACTCATATACTCCTAATAAAACTAATTTTCAAACTTCTCCAGAATTTTTGAATTTTAATCTTAAAAATAAAAACTCTTCTACTGATTACACCTCCCCTAAATCACGAACAAATTCTTTAGAAAATGGCCAGGAAAAGAATTTGACTGATAATATTTTACCTTATCAATCAAATCTTGATTTGGCAGATATGGATCAATCTGAAAAAAACTATTTATTCATTACTCCAAATAGCATAATTAGTTTTAATCCTTTTTCTCGTAATTCCAATTCAAATGAAAATGGAGCTGAAAAATCAAAAGAAGAAGGCACTGTGAAAGAAAATGAAACTAATGATTTAAAAAAATGTATTTTAAATAACATCAATAATTCTTTTGCTTATTCAAAAACAAGTAAATACTTCATGCAGGCACCCTTTTATCCTAAAAATTTAACGGATCAACAACAACCAATGAATTATTCAAATTCCAATAATTTTAATTATTTATCCAATTATAATTACCAATTTACAAATAATTTTAATGGGATTTTCATTAGTAACAGTTTGAGTCCTCAAAATTTATTTTATTATCAGCCAAAATTTTATAATAATAACGAATTAAAATGCATTAAAGGCAATATCTCTCCAATTCTAAGCTGTAATGATTATATAGAAAATAATGGTTCTTTTAAAAATTGGAGTTTCAACTTTAACCAAAATGAAAAGAATTTAGAAAATTTAAATTCACCTTCAAAGATACTTCAAACTAACAATATCAATGAAAATCACTTCAATAAGAATAATAATAATTTTAAAATAAATAGTACTGCTAATTTAAGATCTAGTCAACAACTTAATATAAGTTATGCATTTGATTGTTTCAGAGATAGAGATATTAAATTAAAAACAAACAAAATTTCTTCGTTAGAAGAACCTAATAATAAAATTAATTTGGAAAATGTAAAGAGGATTTTTAAAATATTTTTGAATGTTTCTTTATTTTAATAAATGTTAGTTTTTAAATTTATTAATTTTTTTAAAAAGATTCTTCGAGGAAAAGATAAAAGAACGACTTTGATGATAAGACACATTCCCAACAAATATAGCATTCAAACATTTTTGGAAGATATTAATCAAGAATTCAAAGTAAAATATGATTTGTTTTATTTGCCTTTGGATTATTATAATAATTGTAACTTGGGATTCGCTTTTATCAATTTTGTAGATGCTTTTCATATTTTGTATTTTTTTGATTTGTTCAGAGGAAAAAAGTGGAAAAGATTTAATTCTGAAAAAGTAAATTAATAAAAATTTAAAAAAGATTCTCTGTATTAATTAAAATTAAATTTATTCTAATTTAATAAAAAATTCATTTTTAGATTTGTGAACTAGCATATGCTAAATTCCAAGGTAAAAAAGAGCTTATTGCTCATTTTGAAAGAGGATCAATAATGCATTTTGAAGCCGAAGATAAAAAACCATTGATTTTACCTACTCCAAATCCTTTACCAAAAATAGAATTACCAATAGTAATTTTTTTATACAAAGATTTTTTATTTATTGTGTTAAAATAATTTATTAAAATTTTAGAAATTTTATGATTCATTTATCGCTCTCTATCCATATTCCTCTTTTGATATAGGAAAGGATAAATTTGTTATAAACAATTTTTATTGATTGTTTTTTCAATTTTAAACTCACTTTTGAAGTCAGTGCGAGTTAAGAGTTTTATATTAATAGATACATAAATAAAAAAAACTGAAATAGTGGGCATTTGAATAATTGGAAAAATTCTTTTTTAATTCATTTAAGACTTTTTGAGATGAATATATTTTAAGTTATATATTAAAATTATGTTTACTGATTTATTGTTAAATCATATTTGTTAATAAATATAAAGTTAAAATACTTTATAATTAAGAAATTGAAATCAAATCATAATTTTATAATCCATTAAACATATAATTTCCATTTATAAATATTTAATTATAAATTTATCTTTATTAATTTATTCGCTAATTGATAATGAATAAATAATTATAAATTATTTTTTATTTATTGATAAAAAATATTTCATTTTAGAGGAAAAATAATAAATCTTTATAAAAATTTTAATGGATAATTGCAAAGCTGATCAACAAGATTCGAATTCGTCTTTAAAAGAAGCTTCCAATATACCGAATATCAATTACATTTTTTATTGGCAATCAAATCCAAATCCTTTTAACTTATCTGAAAGTCCAACTTGGGATTTATATGATAGTAGTAATCAAAATCATCTTAATCTCAAGTATGAAGAATATCTCAAAGATGCAAATAATTTTTGCTTCCCCCTTTTACAGCCATCTGATAATCATAAAGTTAACTTTAAAGAAATGAAACAAATCCATAAGATCGACACCTTCAAAATACGACCAATTAAAATAGAGAATGTGATAAAGAATTCTCAAATCAAAATTCAGAATAAAGAAGAAGAATTTCTTTTCTTTTGGAAAGCAAATGAAGATCCATGGAATTTGAAAGAAGAACCTCTCTGGGCTCCATATGATGAAGAAGATCAATTCATTTTAAAAGAATCCTATGATAAATATTTAGCTCAAAAAATTATAAACAAAGTTGATCTAAAAAAGCCGGCTGATCATTATATCGATTTTTCCCAAATGCTACAGATCAATAAGAATGATCAAAGCAGACAGAGACCAGTTCAAAGGTGTCATCCAAAACTAGTAACCAATATAATTAGGAAAAATAGATTCTCGGCTTCTCTCAAAAATTCTACATTTATAACAGAAATCGTTGAACAACAATCTTTAAATCAAGATGATTTCGTATCATTTTTAAAATCCGGAAATACTGAAAAAAAAAAAAATATATATAAAATTTATTTCAAAGTATTTCCGGAATTATTTCAGGAATTGCCTTTTGAACTAGAAATTGAGGAACAATTATGCTTTTTTGAAGATGGATCTTCAATTGAAATATCATTGACAGATATTAAATCGACTCTAATTCAAGAAATTTCCAATCAAGCAAAAGATGAAAGTGATTTAAAGGAAAAGAAAAACGCGTCAATAAGCTATATAAAACAAATAGATCAAATTACAGATTATAAATCATTTTTCGAGAAAATCGTTTTTATTTACACCATGGAAAGTTATCTTTACAAAAAATTAAATTATTTTCTCAGAAACATGATAAAATCATCCTTAAAAAAGTTTAAATATTATTATACTTGTCTCCTTTTCAGTTTCAAATATTTCAGCAAAATAACTAAATTCAACACCAATCAAGATCTAATTGTTTACAGAGCCAGTAAATTTACACAAGAAGAATTTGAAGTTTATGAAGCGAAAAAGGATACAAATATTATTCGAATTTTTAAAGAATTCCTTTCAACTAGTAGAGAAATTGAAAAAGCCTTAAATTTCTTCAAGAAAACTGATGAGAAAGTTAAAGAATTTTTCTGGGAAATAACAATACCAAAAGAGATTATCAGAAATGAACCAAACAATTTTGCTGATATTTGCAAATTTTCTAATTTTGATGAAAAAGAAATTTTAATTAGAAGTGGTGCAATCTTACAAATAGATCAAATTCTTCCTTATACTGAACAAATAGGTAATCAAATTGTCTCATACAAAAATAAATTCAAAAAGAAATGCACTCTTAAAAGTTTTTCAATCGCGTCATTCTTAAAACTCATTTCTCTTGATTCTTCAATTCAAATACTGGATCTATCAAATAATGACTTAAATTCGAATGAGATGAACATGCTATATTTGAAAGAAGCTTTAGATAAAAACAATTCAATTAAAGAACTCAAAATTGATAGCAATGATTTAGGGGCGAATGAGAAGAATTTATTTTATTTGAAAGAAGCTTTAGAAAAAAACGATTCAATTAAAAAATTAGATCTTGAATTGAATAACTTAGGTTCGAATGAGAAGAATATGTTTTATTTGAAAGAAGCTTTAGAAAAAAACAAATCAATTGAAGCACTCTTTCTTGGTTATAATAATTTAGGCTCGAATGAGAATAATATTCAATATATGAAAGAAGTTTTAGAAAAAAACAATACAATTTTAATACTCTGGCTCAATAATAATGATTTAGGTTTGAAAAAGAAGAATATGCAAAATTTGAAAGATGCTTTAGAAAAAAACAATACCATTAGAGAAGTCGATATATCTGGTAATAAATTAGATTCAAATGAGAGTGATTTGCAATTTTTGATAGAAGCTTTAGAAAAAAACAATTCAATTGAAATACTCAACATATTGGATAATAACTTAGAATTGAAAGAGAATAAATTATTCGAAATTATTAATTCAAAAAAACAAAATATAAATATGAAATAAATTTTAGAATAATATTAAATGATTCATTAAAATAAATCGAATGATTTTTCTTATATTTAATATATAATAATTTCGGAAATTTAATAAATTTGCAAAAATATTTTAATCAAATTTTTAAAATTCAAAAGGTTTTATTGTTGAATTAAGATATAATAATATAAGAAATCAATTATTTGATTTTTTTATTTAGTGTCCACAAAAATTTACCCATATCTTTGAAAAATTTTAAAGTTAAAAAGTATTATTGTATTTGATTTTCAACTTTTCTTTTTGATTATTAAATAATTATGATCATTTGAATGATAAAATCATTGTTTGCTCTTATTGGTGAAAAAATTGTTATATTTTTTATTTAATACAGATATACTTATTAAAACCTGTTTGGTATGAATATATAAAAAATTTCCGATTCCTAAGCTTATAAAATTATTTTTCAACTCAAAACATTTGTCTTTTTGTAGTGTGAATTTAATTTTCTCATTCTTAATTTTCTTATGAGTAATTAAATAATAAGAGTTTATTTATTAAACCAAACTTTAGATACATTTATTGATAAAATTTTGCTTATATCTAATTTTATTTTTTAATTTATTCAATATTAAATTGTTTGTCTTAACTGTCTCACCTATGTTTTAGGTTGATTAAATGCAAAATATTATAAAAATTAATTTAATTAAAAAATTAGGGGTTTTTCAAATTAGGGCTGTTTCTCATCGAAACCATGAAGAAAAATTATTCCAGATGTAATGGAATATTTTTGCTCTATATGCATCTTAATAAATAGTTCTTCAAAAAAAGCAAAAATATCCCAACTAGTTGGATAATGTCCTTCAAAGTCTCGAGGGATATTAAAAAATTCAAATTAAAAACTTTAAAAAAATTTATCGATAAAGTTAAATATAAACATTTAATAAAATATAAAAAAAATTAATGAATAATGTAGAAAAAGCAAATAATGATATGGTTACTTGTGGAGGTGGCTGTTCTTTAAAAGACAGAAAAAAAAACCATAATAAAAAAGGAGAAGATTTTAAAACTATAGGCTCATTTCATACAGATCCTATTATAGAACTAATCCAAGCTGAGAAATCTTTATTACAAAATGAATTTGAAAATTGCAAACCAAATAATACTAACGTAATTAGATTAAAAAAAGAAATAAATGATGAGGAAACCTTAAAAATTGAAAATGAAAGATTATATAAAGAAAACTCTTTTCTTTTAAATCCTGATAATTTAAATTTAAACAACGGAAAAGAATTAAAAAAACTTTTTATGCATGATTCAGAGACAATTTACCTAAACCACGGCGCTTTTGGCAGCCCTTTTAAAAAAGCTTTTTTGTATTCTGAAGAAATTCGAAGAAAAATAGAATTAAATCCTGTAAAATTTTTTGACAGAGATTTATTTCCTTATTTGGCTAAAGCTATTGTTAAACTTGCTAATTTTCTTAATTGCGATCCTCTCAATTTAATGCCTTTATCAAACGCTACTTCGGGTTTAAATTCAATTTTCAAATATTTATCAAAAGATCTAAAAAAAGTAATCTGCTTTGATATTACTTATTCCGCAACACTTTTAATATGCGAAGAGTACCTAATTCCAAACACCGCGAAGATTGAAGTTATAAATATTCCTCTAAAATTCTTAAAATCTGAAAATCAAGAAATTCTTATCAATTATATTACAGATAGTATTCCAAATGATGCAGATTTAATAGTTCTTGATCATATCTCCAGTCAGAGTTGTATTTTACTTCCATTGAAAGATTTAATTTCAAGTATAAGAAAAAAATTTTTGCAATTAGAAAAAAATAATGAATTAATAATTTTAGTTGATGGAGCACATGCTCCAGGAAGTGTAAAAATAAACATTGATGAATTAAACACTGATTTTTATGTTGGAAATTTACATAAGTGGTTATGTTCTCCAAGAGGAGGAGGATTTATTTACATTAGCAATAAAAATATAGGAAAAATCAAAGGTGCTATTGTGTCCCATGGACATGCGAATAAGAACAATTTAATGGATTCTTTTTATTGGGATGGAAATAGAGATTATTCTGCTTTTATAAGTATCATTAAAACACTCGAAATTTGGGAAATATTAGAACCGTTAAATATATATGACCATTTGAAAAACCAATTAAAATTATTTGTGGATTTTATATGTTCCAAGCTTTTCGTGAGTCCTCTATTTTCTGTTGATTTATATAACTCCACAATGGCTTTGATTCCTTTACCTGAAAAATATCAAAAATTTACTTCTAAGGCTATTCAAGATTGGTTGCATTATGAATATAAAATTGAAATCACAATTAAAACTGTCTATGAAAAAAATTGTATGAGGATATCTGTTCACCTTTATAATGAATTAGAAGAAATAGAAAAATTAATAAAAGTGCTTCTTGACAGTGAACCTATTATTTAGGATCTTTTGTTTTTAGAAATATTTTATTTGAATATAAATATTTCAAATTAAATATATTTATTAAACAATGTAAATTTTTGTGTAAAAATTCTTTAAAAATTTTTAAGATAAATGTTATTATTGTATCATTAAAATTTTTATGTATTTCCAGCATTCATGATAAATTAATATGGAATTAATATAACAAATTAATAGAAGAGATATTTTTGTTTCATACAAATTTCACAATAATTTCTTTATTGAATATAATCTAAATACTAAATATAAAATTAAATATTTATATGGAGGAATATTCACATCCTGAAATAGAAAAATTAATGAACGATATAGATAATGCTTATTGCATCGATTGTGGTATTTATTAATTTTGAAAATTTTAGGGAATCCTAATCCAAAATGGGTTTCACTTAATAATGGAGTGACAGTATGCTTATTATGTGCAGGATTACATAGGAATTTTGGGGTTAAAATAAGCTTTATAAGATCACTGACTATTGACTCTTGGTATTTAAAACATAAAAAAAATTTTTATGAAAATTTTGATTATTTATTTTAAATGTGGATTTTATATTGATTTAATAAAGGGATGAAAATCAGCTTGAATATATTAAAAAAGGTGGTAATAGAAGGTTTAAGGAATTCTTGAAAGATTACAAAGTTCCTGAAAATGCTTTAATTGATTATAAATACCTAATTAGAGCTTCTAATTATTATAGAGATATGCTAAAAGCAGAAGTAAAAGGAGAACCATTTATCTTGCAAAAACCAGATTTGGTATCTGGATTAGAAATATTAAACATGAACACAAATGCATTTAAAAGTAATAATAAATAGTTTTTTTAAATAATGTTTAAAAATATTGAATTAATTAAATTAATTGATTTAGGTAACTCAGACTTTCTAGGTAATAAGAATGAAACTCCAAAAGATTCTGGTTTATTTGGATCATTTACGAGTTTCTTTAATTCAGCAAAGAATAAAGTAGTAGACACTTCACAGAAATTGTCAGACAAAATTTCAAAAATGGAAATCAAAGAAAAATTAATAACTACAGGTCAAAAGACTTTTGTAACAATGAAAGGAATAGGAGGAGTAGTAGTAGATAAAAGCAAAGATTTATATGTAAATATTATAATTACAGAAAATCTTATAATTTTATTTAAATTTAATAAATCTTAAAATTATACTTAAATTAAAGAATTCAGAAGTGGTTCAAAAAATTGTAAATAAAACAGATGAAGGTGTTCATTTTATTATTGATAAAACCAAAGAGGTAACAATTATTTAGTTATGAATTTATTTTTGATTTTTAGATATTGAAGATGGAAGATAAAGAAGATAATTCAAAAATAATTTCTGAACAGAATTCTAAAGAATCTCCAGAGAAAGTTAAAGAAGAAAGTCAAAAAGACAAAAATGACATTCAAATTGAAAAGGTTGAAATAAATTTGGAAGGTGCAAACTCAAACAATCATAATGATAATAATAACAATAATTTCGAAATTATAAATAAGCAGGATGTGAACGAAGGAAATGCTGGAAAAGGAAGAATTTAAATACTTTTTTAAAATCTAAAATCATAAAATTTACATTTTCAAAAATTAAATCTTATATATCTAATAAGTCCAATAATTAATTCATTAATACATGAATAGTAAATTTTAAATAAATTTTACATTTAATAAAATGAAAAAAACAAAAAATTTAATTAATCTATGAAAAACTCTCGATTTTATTTTTATGAATGAAATAGCATAAAATAATAATAAAAATCTTTTTTAATTCAATAATTTGATAAGAATGGGAAAGATCAAATTTTAAAAAATTATGGATTCTTATTTGTATTTATAGATAAAAAATAAATATGCATTGTTTATTAAAGTTCATTAATAGTTTTTCTGATTTTTATAAATTATTTACTAATTTAAAATTAAATTAAAATTATTAAAAAATTTGTAAGAATGAAGTTAATTGCCATATTAGGATTTATTTTTGCATGTCTGAGTAATATCAATTCTATCAAAATAAAATCTAAAAAAAGTAAAACTAAACTTAAAAAGCAATACTACAATGGGAATCCCACATACAATCCAGGCTACCAGGCTCCACAAAGCTATGCATATCCTCAATATCCGCAAGCATATCCTATTCCTAACATGAATTATGGTTATGCAATGAGAGCTGGTTATAATGAAAATCTAATTGATATTACTAGAAGTCAAACTGATAAACCAATCAAAATTACAAATGTTTTATAAAATTTTAAGAATCCAAATCTCATATACTAAAAAAGAGATATAGAAAAAATATTGATTTCAATAAAAATAATTTGAAATCAGTAAAAATATTATTTTAAAATAGCAAATAAATCCAAAATATGATCATATCCTATATTGATTTTAGCAAATATATGCATCCTTAAAAAAATAAATCTTTAATATTAATTAATTAATCATAGCTTTTTTATAGTATTAATCTTCGCATGAATATTTAAGATAATTTTAATGATTTTCCTTCATTTAATTAAATCAAAATGTTTTAGATTACTTTAAAAAATTTTAAATTTTAAATTCAAAAAGAAAATTTTGGTATTTATAGATTTGATTTGAATTATTTTGAAATGTATTATATTTATTTATTTGATTTTTTTAAAAAAAATATTGTTTAATTTTTTTATAAAAATATATAAGTAACAACATTATTTATATGAGAAAACATAAATCAATTTAGATAGATATATTTTAATAGAATTATGATAAAATAAGTAATTTGTTTTAAAAAATTGATTTAATATATATTATCAAATTTACATTGAAAAATAATATAATTAAGAGATTTAGTTTAGATGAAAATTGAGACAATTTGGCCGAGCGGTTAAGGCGTCAGACTCGAAATCTGATAGGGAAACCTGCACAGGTTCAAATCCTGTAGTTGTCGTATGGCTTTTGAAGAAATAATTATCTATCAAAAAATTGTTTTTTAAATAAAAAATTAATATTAGTATTTATTACAAATTATTACATTAAAATTTTGTTGTTATTTTCTGTAAATAAATTTTTTATTC
>Ga0194116_10005342_pt1 | contig 14196 bp, 6 predicted proteins | sample TA2MahsurfametaG_4_FD_148617 | JGI IMG/M metagenome (GOLD analysis project Ga0194116, IMG submission 148617) | Freshwater microbial communities from Lake Tanganyika, Tanzania - TA2015008 Mahale S9 surface | ecosystem: Environmental > Aquatic > Freshwater > Lake | place: Tanzania: Lake Tanganyika... | reverse complement strand
CGCGTAGCATTTTTTGTATTATGGGTTATGGTATTTTTAATTAGTAAAAAAAATAAATTAAATCAATTAAAATTTTATACCAATAAAAAAAATATTAATCAAAATATTAATTTGGAAAGAAAAATTATTGATCACAATGAATTTGAAATATTAATTTTAAATGTAGCAGAAGAATATGAAATTTCTAATTTAAAATTAGATGACACTTTCAAGAACTATTTTTTAACAAAATATTTTAATAATTATAAAACTCTAAAAAAGAACCATGAAACAGATGAAGAATATATTTATAATTTGCAAAGAATCTTGTATGAAAAGTTTATTATTAACGAAAGAGTCATTATTAATAATTTTGATAATAATTTTAATTTTAAAAATTCTTCAAAAAATAATGAAGTCAATCCAATACAGTTAATTGATAATAAAACGAAATTCAAAATGTTTAAAAAAACACCGTTAAAAGCAACTATATGATCAAACATCAATGATATTTCGGATTTCGATGGCAGAAATGATTTATATTTCAAAAGATTAGAAAAAGCAGATAAATTCCCATACAATCACCACCCCCGAATAAATCTAAATCAAAAATCTGCAATTAATAGTAAAAATATAGGATTTACTCAAGGATTTGATAACAGCACAAGAGATTTATCTATCAAACAATTATATTTACTAAACCATAGAAAGTTTTTGCAAATACTATATGAAATTGCAGATGTTAATATTAATATGAATACCAAAATATTTGAAAAATTGATTTTAGTAATTGGCATTCTAAAAAATTTGAAAAATAATAATGACCTTTATTCAGAATTTTATGATAAATTTAATCAATTGAAAGATCACTCAGGGGATAATAATATTAATAATGATAAATACTTACAAGAAAAATCAACTCAAATAAAAGAAGATAAATCAAATACACAAGATTTTACGATTAATAACTCATATATCTGTTTAAAAAATAATTTTCAAAAGAATTTTAATTCAGAAAATAAAAATATCAAATCAAAATTAATTTTGAATAGATTAAATGACGAAAAAAAACCTTTAGATAGAAATTGTAAAAATGAAAATGAATCAGATAGCTTAAATAAGCTAAAATCAGAATACACAGAATTAATGAGGTTCAATGAATATTATTTTGAAGACTTATATAAAGAATTAAAAAACTTGTTGAATCTAATAACCGAAGAAATTCAAAATAAAAAAGGTTCGATTTTTATTGGAAATTTATTTTATAAAGACAAAGAGAATAAAAATGAAGATTTAATTCTAAGCATAAAACTTAATATTTGCCAAGATTCAAAAAATTTGATGTTAAGAATGATTGATACAACTGATATTATTCACTACATAGAAGATCAATCGGATTTAAAATTTAAAAACATATTTCTCAAGAAATTCTCTCATGAGTTTAAAAATCCACTATTGAATATAAAAGAAATTTGCACACATTTTTACAAATCTTTTGAATCACATTTTGAACAAGATGAGTTTAAAAGTAAGTACAGCAATATTCCTTCTAATACATCAAGCCAATGTATTTCATCTATCTCATGTGAACTTAATAAAAATTCAATGAAAAGCATTAAAAAAAAAAAAATTTCAGACATTCAGACAATAACATCTTAAATAATAGAACAGAGAAAATAAATATAGATGATTGTTCTATTAAGAAAAAATCGATGACAAATAATAAAAATAATAATACAAATAAAAAAGATTTTCCTTTGATTAATGATCCTAACTTCAAACGTACTAGCTCTCACAGAACATATCAGTTAATGAATTTTGTCAATTACCAACCGATATTGAAAATGGATTCATTTTTTTAAATAAAGATAAAAACGAATTTTTGAAAGAATTTAAAAATATCAAAAATATTAAATATATTTGTGAGTATTTGATATTAATCATTTCAGATTTTGATTCAATTATTAACCCAAACATAAATTTTAACAATAAAAATTGTATTGCTAATAATGAAAAAATTGTTAATTTAAAAGAAATTGTAAAAACTAAAAAGTCTGACAAAAATTTATTGTTTAAAAATAATGATAAAGAATTTTTTAATGATTTTTATTTATTTGATGAAAAGAATTCTAGGCGTATAAATGCTGAAAAGCCAGTCACAAATATTTGTAATATTAAAGAGTTTATTGAGAAGAATACGGATTTTATTAATATCCGCAAACTAATAAAGTACCTTACAAAAATATTCGAAATAAAATTAGATCTTATTGGAAAGAAACTCGATATCTTTTACAAAATAAATAATATTATTCCAGAAATAATACTTTCTAATGAAAAAATACTGAAGCAAATAATTTTTAATTTATTATCAAACGCCATTAAGTTTACAAATAGAGGACGAATAGGTATTTACTTAGATTATAATAAAGAGGCTAAGAAATTAATATTTAAAATTATTGATTCAGGTAGAGGTATTGAAGCTGATACAATCAAAAAAATAGGCCAATCTTATTTCAAAACTTTTCATAACAATAATGATTTTGGAATAGGAATGGGAATATGCATAGTAAAAAAACATGTTAAATCATTAAAAGGCGAATTTATAATCGAATCAATAATAAATAAAGGAACCACAGTAATTATAGAATTACCATATGAAATAGAAGAAAGTAGTAAAAGAAAAAAGGAATCTGAAAGCAGATTAAGTAAATCCTTCAAAAAATTTAATAGCAGTAATAAACTATTGGAAATAAAGCAACCAATATTCCAAGGGGAAATAGAAGATGAAATCAAATTAAAGTCTAACTCTGAATGTGGAAGATACATTTTAACTAAAAAATTGCATAAGTTTCGAAATTCTAGTAATATAAGGAAAAAAAGAAAAAAGTCTATATTTGTTAATACGAATGCAACTAATTGTAAAAAAAGCTTTGCTGAAACTGTTAATCCAAAAATAAATTTTCTTTTAAAAGATAAAATTAAAAATAAATCAACTTTAAAAATTGGAATGCCAATAACAGATGAAAATGAAATTGAATCTAGTAAAGACACTTTTAAAATTATATATAATCAAATAGAAAATTTTAACTTTAATAATATTTCATTAAATAGTAATTTAAATTACCCTATAATTTCAGGGAATGATATTAAGAATAATAGAAATAGAAATTTTAGTATCCTAACAAATAATGAATTTCCATCTTTAAATACGAAAAGCTCTACAAGTCTTAAATCAAAAAAAATGCTTTTTAATCTATCGAATATTACTCATAGTGGCAAATTTTTATATTCTCCAATTGAGACTCCAATTTCGAACAATAATAAAAATTCTTTAGAAACAGAGAAAAAAATTGCCAAAAGTAATAATTCAATAGGGGCTAATTATTATACTAAAGATGATGAAAAAGAGTTGTTTAGAATAAAAAGCAATCTGAAAATTGAAGAAGACGAAGATGAAAATCCTTCTTTTTCAAGTGTTAATTCTAAAGACATTACATACAAAAACACGAGTAAAATTGATAATTTGGAAAACTCTGTTATGTCCGATTTCAATAAAGATGAAAAAGAGAATGAAAGCTATCAAATATTTGAGTATAATTTAAAAAATCATGACAACAATGATAAAAACTGTATTTTAATTTCTGAACCTTTGGTAAAAAAAGATAGGGAAGAAAGAAATTTAAAAAGTTTGGAATTTGTTAACAAGATAGAAAAGCCAGATTACAAAAAAAAAGAAGTTTATTTAATGAAATCTTCTAGTTTGCTAAATAACAGCAAAGATGAAACTTTATTATTGGATAAAAATCTTATTAATAAAAATTTAAATTCGTTGAAATCAGAGTTTCCTCAAGGTGATTTTTATAAAATAATTAAAATTTATCAAATTCCTGATAATAAAATCCTAAAAATCGAAGATATAGAGAAAAATATTAATAATGAGACCGAACTAGAAAATGTTCTAAATAAATCGAATAGATTGATTAATAATTTAGAAGACACAAATATTACCATGAAAATTATTGAAGGGAATCAATTCAATAATATAAATGAGAATCAGAATTATAATGTCCCGATATCTAAATTTAAAGATTTTATTGATAATAATATAAATGACACTTTAAATACACATGAAAATCAAAACGAGAAAAGGAAAATTGAATCAAACAAGATTTTATGCATTGTAAATGGTTTAAATAGCAATAATAATTTCATTCCAAACAGTCAAGAAAAAGGAAAAGAAACTCTTCTTGATACACCTCAATTTTCACCAAGAAGAATTAAAACAAATAATTCAAATTTCTCAAAACATTCATCAAATTATAGATTGGACAAATCAGGTTTAGATTCCTACTCAAGTAGATTTAATGCTAATAACAAAACTGTGAAATATAATGAAGCATTTAATATTGAAATTTCACCAGAAATTGAAAGTATATTCGCTAATCCAAAATATAAAGTTCATAAAAAAAATATTGATAATAAGTTGTTAAATGTCAATAATAAAATATATGATCAAATTATACAAGAAAATAATTTATTAAAATCACAAGAATCTTATTTGAATGGGAATAGAGAAGAAGGAAGTCCTAACTCAGCAGAGAATTCAAACATTCAAGAAACTGAATCTAGAATATCTGATAATCATAAAAATAATAATATTTTGAGAATTTTAGTAGTTGACGATGAAAAGTTAATTAGAAGAAGTCAAATAAAATTGATAAGTAAATATTTGGAAAAGAATAAAATTTTATACGAAATTGAAGATTGTGAGGATGGAATTGAATGCTTATATAAAGTCTATACTAATAATAATCGAGGAAATAATTATGATATAATTATAACAGATGAAACAATGAATTTTATGAAAGGAACTCTTATGGCCAAAATTCTAAAAATATTAATGACAGATAATGTTATAGATCCATTAAAAATTTTTATGGTAACGAGTTATGAAGCAGAGAATTATTCTGAACTTCAAGGTGATTTACTTGAAGATGTATTTACAAAGCCTCTTTCAATGAATAACATAAAGAAAATTTTCAACTTCTGTGAAGAAAAGTAAATAATATTAAGATTTTATTTATTAGTTTTAAGAAATAAATTTTATTAAAAATGAATAATAATAAGCATTTTAAATACTTGAAGTTGTATTGATCTTTAATATTTATTTAATAAATAAAAGATAAATTGGATCCCATTTTTTAAAAATTAAATATGAAATTCAAATAAAATATTTTAAGAGGTTATTAATATCAAATAATAAAATGGAAGATTTTTGAATTTGACCTTCAAATTATAATTGCATAATTTTTAATTATTAAAATATCAAAAAAATAATAAAATTGAAATTTTTATTTAAACTAAATTTGTAAAACTTTAAATTAAATGTTTAAGAATTTATATTGAAAGATTATATTTAAGTATTTTAATATTAAAAATAAAAATAAAATGATGCAGAAAACCATTCAATTTGATAATAAGAAAGGGAAAAGATTAGTATGCTTGATAAATAAACTTTTATCTAGAGATAGAGATTTATTCAATGATTTCATTTTATCGAAAGATAAAATAAAATATAAAACCATAATTTTTCTTTTTTTATTATTATTTAGCATCCTCAATATTGTATTGATTAATTCTCTTAATAGCAAAGATGATAATAATTTTAACTCGAAATTTATTTCAATTAATAATTCATTTACAAATTTTTCAAAAAAGGATGAAAATGATGAGATCAAAAAAGAAATTTCATATGCCATCAATTCTTCGAAATTAAAAACAAAATTTAAGGATTTCAGCAGAAAGAGAAATTTATTAAATAAAAGTAATATAACTATCTTTAATGAAACAGAGAAGAGCGGATTAAATTCGAGTATTGAACTAACAAACAACTCATTAGTTTTAACTTTTAGTAATAATTCTATTACAAATGCTCAAAATTTACTTGATTCTTTTAGATTTAACGAAAATATAATTTTCCATGTGAGTCTCGTGATTTTGATTATAAAAATGATAGTTCTAATTTTAATTTCTTATAATTTTTACGTAACATACAGAAAATATAAAAATATAAAAAAAGAAGAACATATCTCAAAACAAAATATAAGTAAATTAGATATTAAAACCACTGGAAAAATTAATAAAAAAAAAATAAATACTGATGATAAAAACTTAGTATATCCAAATAAAAATCCTATTGATTTAGAAACCGAAAACGATTTTGTTATTCAAAATAAAGAAAAAATAATTGGAGATTTGAATGAATATAAGAAAAGATTTTTAAACTCCAAAATAAATTTAATTTTTTGTTTTTCATTTTTTAATAATTTTGATATTTTTTATCAGCCTCAATTAATGTTGAATTATATTAATCAAAGATATTTGAAAATATCAAATTCAACAGAAGAAATATCAATCTTTACCTATTTATATGTATTTTATATTACGATATTCATACTATATATCTTGTATTTTAATTATTTTTATGAAAATATTTTGCTTGCAAATTTTTTCAGTTTTTTTATTTTGCAGATTTTTGATGGTTTTTTTAATAAAAATCTTCAATTGAATTTCATTGCATTTTTTGTACTTTGGATTTTAGTATTTTTAATTAACAAAAAAAATACATTAAATCAAATAAAAATTTTTTCAAATGAAAAAAAAGTTATTTATCAAAATCTTAATTTAGAAAGCGAAATCTTACAAGACTCTACTAGTTTGACTTTAATTATAAATATCGAAAAAGAAACTGAAATTTCTAATTTAAATTTCGAAGAGACCTTGAATAATTTTCTTGAAAATAAATATCTTTATGAAACAACTTTATATGATAAAAATGAAGAAAAGAACTCATTGAAAAAAAATCAAAATGTTATTTTTCCCAATTTCATTATAAATGAAAAAGTTATCTTTACTGAAGATTTGAATAAATTTGAATTTAATAAATTTTTAAAGAATGATGAAGAAAATCGCATTATATTAGATGTAAAAAATAGTAATTTTAATAAGTCCAATAAAACATCTTTGAACCCAAATTTCTATCCAAAGAGTAATGATAAACCTGCTTTGAATGATTTAGATGATTTTTTGTATGATAGATCAAATGGACTCAATAAATCATCATTAAATAAAAAAAAATCCTATTTTGATTTTAAAGAAAATTTAGAATTAGTAATTAGAAATAATCATGATGATAATTTAAACATTGATAATATCGGAGTAGAATTAATCCTCAAAAAATTATTTTTATTAAATCATAAAAATTTATTGCAAATTCTATATGAAATTAAAGATTTTAACCTTAATTTAGGTATCAAATTATTAGATAAACTTCAAATCATAATCAATATTTTGAAAAATTTAAAAAATTATGAAAATAAAAATGAAATGGAAAGAAATCTTAAATCATATTCATCAATTAATAAAACATATGACGACAAAAAAATCAATAATGTTAATAATTTTAATTCAATTAATATTCAAAGTAATGAAAATAAATTCAAAAATCCTGATTTTACCATTAACCATATAAATATTGAGTCGCAAGTAGGAAACAATATCAATCTTAATCTTTACAAAAATCAAATAGATTCAGAAAACATTCATTTAAAGTCTAAAACTGTTTTAAATCGGCTGAATGAGTCTATAATAATTGAAGATGCAATTAGAAATCTAAAACCAACTAATCCAAATTTCCCAAAATCAGAAAATACAGAATTTATAAAATGTCACAAAAATATATATGAAGAACTTTATAAAGAATTAAAAATCCTGTTCATACTAATTTCCGAAGAAATTCAAAATACAAAAAGTTACATTTTCATCGGAAATTTAGTCCATCAAGACATAGAAAACAACAATAAAGATTTAATTTTAAGCGTAAAATTCGATATTTGCAAGAATTCCAAAAATTTAATTTTAACAATGATTAATACAACTTATATCATTAAATGCCAAGAGATACAATCGGATCTTAAGTTTAAAAACTTATATCTCAAGAAATTTTCTCAAGAGTTTAAAAACCCACTTTTAGGTATAAAAGAAATTTGCAAACATTTTTATAAATCATTTGAATCATATAATAACAAAGATGTCAATAACAAATCGAAAAGCAAAAACTCTAATATTTCTTTCAATATCTCTAGCCAATGTATTTCACCTATTTCAAATGAACTTATGAATAATAAAATAAAAGATAGATTTTCAAATAATGTCTTTGCAGACAACAAAAAAATTCAAATTAATCCTGATTTTGATATTACTTCTAGAAAAAATTCAAATAATTTGAATATTCCTCAAGACAAACAAGTTCAAAAAAAATTTTCTAATGATATGATTTTTAATAGAGAGAGTTCAAATCGAAGAAATAAGCCTATGAATTATCTAAATTATAAAACAGACTTGAAATTGGATTCTTCGCTTTTCAATAAAGATAAAATTGAATTTTTAAAAGAAATCACAAACATTAAAAATATAAAATACATCTGTGAATATTTACTAATGACTATTGCGGATCTTGAAACTTTAATCAATTTAAATAAAAATTTTCAAAATATTAATAATAAAGATGATGAATTTAAAATAAATTCTATTATTAATGAAAATGAAGATAACGAGAAACAAAGAAAAAGTATAGTCAATAACAAGGACAAAGTAATTTTAAGTGATACTGAAATTTTTGAAGATAATCATAATTTAAATTTTAAAAAAGAAGGTTTTGCCCAGACCTATAATATCTTTATTAAAAAAAATGTTGATAAGGCTACAGATTTCATTAATATCCGGAAATTTATAAATTATTTTATAAGAGTATTCGAGATAAAATTGGATTTAATAGGAAAAAATCTTGATATTATCTATTATATAAATAATTCAATTCCTGAAATAATTATATCAAATGAAAAAAAACTGCAACAAATAATTTTCAATTTATTATCAAACGCAATTAAGTTCACTAATAGAGGACGAATAGGATTAGACTTAGATTATAATAAAGACACAAAGAAATTAATTTTAAAAATAATTGATTCAGGAATGGGAATTGATCCTGATATTATTAAGAAAGTTGGTCAACCATATTTCAAAACTTTTCATAACAATAATGATTATGGAGTAGGAATGGGAATTTTTATAGTAAAAAAACATGTTAAATCATTAAAAGGAGAAATAAAAATTGAATCAATAAAAAATAAAGGAACAAAAATAATAATTGAACTACCATATAACATTGAAGCAAATAAAAAAGCAATAAATGAAAATGAAAAAAAAGTATCTAAAAAATCGTATATTTTAGACAGTAGTGAAAAATTGTGTGAGGTTAAGGAATCTAATTTTGAAAAGGAATCAGAAGATGAAATTAAAATAAAAGTATTGTCTGAAAGCTGTGGAAATAAAATAAACAAAAAAAATTATAGCAATTCAAGTAATATAAGCAAACATATCAAAAAATCCATTTATACTAATCGTATTAAAAAAAATTATACCAATATCTTTAATGAATACGAAAATCGAAATAAAAAAAATTTAAAAGCAAAGGAGAAATTTGAAAATATATCAAGTTTAAAAATAAGAATGCCTTTAAAAGAAGAAAATTATAAAGAATCTAGTGAAGAAACTTTCAAAATTCTTAATAATTATTTAAATGATATGAAATCTGATAAAAATACTTCTTATCCAATAAGCTCAGGAACCAATATAAATGTCAATTTAAATAAAGAAAATAGTGTTTTAAAAAATAAAGATTTGTCATCTGCAAATATTAAAAGCCCTGTAAATATTAAATTTGATAAAAACCTTTGTCATCTCTCGATGATTTTTTCTAATAATATTGGTTGTAAAATTTCAAATATTTCAATTAAAGATAAACATATTTCTGACAATCCTAATAAATTTAATGAAATTTCTTTCGAACCAGATAAAAAAAATTCCGGAGAAAATCTATCAGAAAAAAATTATTTTGAAAAAGATGAGAAAATATCTTTTATAATTAAAAGCGATATAAAAAAAGACACCCAATCTGAAGCCCATTCTTTCTCAAGTGCTGATTCTAAAGTTTCTTCAAGCCGAAGTGTCTACAATATTGAGGATTCAGAAAACAACTTCAAAATTCAATTCATCAAAAATGTAAGCGAAGAAATTAACAAACCTAAAACAGAAGCTATCAATAACCAGAAAAAGAATATAAGCAATGAAATTTTCGACAAAAATTTCAATTATAATTCTTTAATAATCCCCGAACCTTTAGAAGATGAAAAATATGAAAAAACAAATTTACAAAATTTAGTTAGAGATTTTAAAAAAGAAAAATCAAATAGTAAAAACACAGAAAATTTTTTTATGGATTCTTCAAGTTTATTTAATAATAGCAAAGATGCAACCCAAATATTAGATGATAATTTAATAAATTTATATTTAAATGCTTTGAAATTGGAATTCAAGGAACAAGAAATTTTTAGAGTGAACAGTGTTTATACAATCCCTAATAAGAATTTTCTTAAAATAACAAATATAAAAAAGAATCTTATTTTTTATAATGAGGCAGAAGATATATTAAAAAAATCTAAAGCATTTATAAAAATATTAAATAATACAAATTTAAATGTTATAAATAAAGATAAGATTCAATCAAAAGAAATATACACAGATCGCATTAATAATTTGATGGAAGTTACTAAAAAAATTAATGTTGAAAAAGAAAATTTATGTAAACCAGAAATTCAAAGAAAAGAATTAAACATAAATAAAATTAAAAATTTATCAAATCTCAATAGCCCCCTTCTAAAAGCTAATTGGTTAAAAAACCAAATAGAAAAAGAAAATTTATCAGTACTTCGATTGCCTAATTATATTGTAAATGTAGTTGAATCAAATAAAACAAGAAAATCTAGGAAACGATCATTTTACAACATGGAAAAATCTCAATCATCTTCTAGCAGATTCCATCCTAATAATAAATATCAGAATTCACATGAGATGAATAATCTTGAAAATAAAACTGATATTTTCAATAAATTCCATAAAGATAATAAATATAGTCATGAAAAAATTGAGAACAAACTGATGAAAAATGAAGTTTTCTCTCAAATCAACGAAGAAAAAAATTTATTAAAGGCATATAATAGTTATTATGACAATAGAGAAGAAGAACTACATAGTTCCCTTAAATATTCCTTCTCTTCAAATTTTGAATCTAGAAAAATAGAGATTGAAAATAATATTTTGAGAATTTTAGTTGTGGATGATGAGAAGCTAGTTAGAAGAAGTCATATAAACATTATAACTAAATATTTAGAAAAGAATAAAATCTTTTTTGAAATTGAGGAATGTGAAGATGGGATAGATTGTCTTTATAAAGCATATATAGGGATTAATCAAGGATTTAAATATGATTTAATTATAACTGATGAAACCATGAATTTTATGAAAGGGTCTTTTATGGCTAAAATTTTTAAAAAATTAACTTCTGAAAATGTTTTATATGACATAAAAATTTTCATGGTTACAAGTTATGAATCAGATTATTTTAGTCATCTTCAGGGAGCTATTTTTGAGGATATATTTACTAAACCATTATCAATAAATAATATTGATAAAATCTTTAATTTCTGCTTAAAAAAGTAAATGAAATTCAACTTTGATTTTAAATTAGAATTATAAGTTATTTCTGATATCTTAATTCATTTGTTCTCTAATTCCAATATTTAGTTTATTTAAATAAAAATATTATGATGACTAAATCAAAAATAATAATTAAGGAATTCTATTGATATTTGTATAAAAATAAATACAAGAAAAAATAAATTTTTTTTCTTTTTCTTTTAATCTTAAATGATGAATATTTTAGCTACATTCTGTATGAAGAAAAAAAATGATATAACTTATTTATTTTTAAAAATTTTTTCATTAAAATTTATTATTTAAAACAATTATGTATATGTAGCTATCAATTTTATAATGTATTAAATTTCTACTGTTACTCAAATTGTTAAGAATCATTTTTTTTTCTATTTATTATTGACCTATAAAACATCAAATAAATATTTATACTCAATTTAAATGCAGGATTTTTCAATATTAAGTATTCAATTTAGTTAAAATTGCTTTTCAAATTTTTGAAAATTCTTTGAGAACAAAAATCAAATTCTAATTGCTTATAGTTCAAATTTCCACATGTAATTTATATTTAGTAGATTCTTTATATAATAACATAACCAAAAAAATTATATTTATAAATCTATTTAGTTCTTATAAAATCTTTAAAAAGATAAAAGATAAAATTTCAATAAAGACTTGATTATTTTAATTGATTGGAAAAAATAAGAAAAAATAAACACAATTATAATGCTAAATATAATCATAATTAAGAAAAAAAGTAAAAAATAAAAATGATATTAATTGAATATTTTGAAAGAGAATCTCGTTTTTTCTACTTAACTTTCCTCAAAAGCATTTTTGCCAAACAAATAATCAATTAAATTATTTTTATTTAAATATTCATTGTAATTGAGATTATTCAAATTTTGATCAGAATAAAAATCGTTTAAATTGTTATTTCTTTTGATGGAGGTTAAAAGCATTTGTTCATATTTTAATGCTATATTATTCCTTTCCTTTGATTTAATATTTTCTAGTTCACCTTCATTTTCTTCTTGAAAATCAAACCGATTATTTAAATTTTCTTCTAACAAAATATTAGAATTAAACATGAAGTTTTGCTGTTTATTATTTTTATTAAAATTATTTTTAATATTATTTCGATGATCATTTAAAAAGTCCTTTTTTTTTGAACTTATTTCTTGTATATAGCCGTCATTTCGAAAGTTATTTAAATAAACTTTATTATTATTGATCGTAAATAAGTTTTCATTCGAAAGTAGCTCATTATTTGAAAATTTCGAGAAATGATTATTGCTTATGGAATTTAACAAAGACTGATTTTCTAATGTTTTCTTGAAAACTGCTTGACTGAAATATTTAATAATTTTTTAAAAATATTAAAATTAAATTAATTTATGCTACTCTTTTTTTCTGTTAATGCCCTATAGAAATTAAATATAAAACTAATAAATTTCATAGAAATTTCAAATAAGAAAGAATTTTCAAAGATGTAGCATTAGTACTTAAATAAATACAAAATATTATTGGAGTTAGAATTCATACTTTAACTTAATTTGTTTGGATAATAAAAATTTCCCATTCATTTCTATGAGCGCTCTTTCAGATTCTGTTTGATCAGCAAATTTCACAAAGCCATAATTCTTAGAAACTTTTGTACTCGGATCTATCACTAATTTGGTCCCTATTATTGAATTATAATATTGCGAAAAAAAGTTTTTCAGCATATCTTCTGTTACGTTACTATCTAAGTCCCCAACATATATCTATACATATTTATATACTCTTTTTTAATTGATTAAGAATATCTTAGATTAGTTTAATCTTTAATGCAAAATAATTTTTAAATTTAAACCATTTTTTTAGTATTTAATTTTCTTACCGTGAATTCATTATTTGCTAAAAGGTAAGGAATTATTAACTTTGAAGTTTTATTATAGCTGGAAAATTTAAAAATTTTACGTAAACCAATGCAACCAGAAGAAGCTAAAGTTTTTCCAATGCTATAGGAAGCCCAATTAAGTTTGAAAAGTCTTATTTTAATAAAAATGAAGGTTATTTTAATAGAAAGAAATAACAAAAATTTTCAATCTTTTGTGAATTTAAAATCTTAAAATTACTTGTTTGTTGTGGAAATAGGTTTTCCATTCAGATTTTTCAAAGCATTTTCAGCTGAATCCACTGAATCGAATTCAATAAATCCATATCCTTTTATAATAAAATATTATTTAATTTTCAAAAATAATTCATTTTTAAGATTTACCGATTTCATTCTTCAGAGATTTTTCTCTCAAAATCTTTATATTTATAACCTCTATAATTTTTATAAGTAAAGTATATAAATATTTAAATAATAAGAATGAAATTTTTGAATTTTTACAAATAAATTTTTTTATTCTTTCATTAATTACTATAATTTTCAAATAACTTTGAAATGTAGTTTTCTTCCATCCAAGGTGGAATTTCACCCATCCATAAAGTTCGAGATTGTGAGGAGCTAGTCGTCATTGATTATTAATAATATTTAAATTTGAAGGTTGATATTATTATAAATTAAATTTTTAAGAATTAATAAAAAAAATAATTCTTTTAAAAGTAATTTCG
>Ga0194116_10005341_pt1 | contig 14202 bp, 12 predicted proteins | sample TA2MahsurfametaG_4_FD_148617 | JGI IMG/M metagenome (GOLD analysis project Ga0194116, IMG submission 148617) | Freshwater microbial communities from Lake Tanganyika, Tanzania - TA2015008 Mahale S9 surface | ecosystem: Environmental > Aquatic > Freshwater > Lake | place: Tanzania: Lake... | reverse complement strand
CAACAGTTTAAAGTATTTTCATAATTATGATAATTATAAATCATGAGTAAAATCAGAATTTATTATTAGAATAAAATTAATAAAAAAAATATTCATTCTATAATTTTCAGTGTATATATATAAATTTGATGATTTTAATATTTAATAATTCTAATATTTTTTTAATAAAAGAAAACATTTTTATAATTAAATTTAAAATTTAATAAAAATATATAAATACTATGGAATTGAATTATCAATACTCAAACATTGGAAAATTACAATATCAAATCAGTAATGCTAATCAGATAAATTCCTATCATTCTTTTAAAGGTGAGTTTTGTAATTATAAATTTCAATATTTGTAATCAATCTTAATATATTATAAAATATCTTTTAAAAATAGAACATGTTTATGGGGTCTCTGATATCGCTATTAATAACCTGCAAAAATCTAATTTCTTTTCAGCAAGTTTTGATAATACTATCAATAATTATGATTTTCAAAAATTAAAATTAATTGGTTCGCTTAAAGAACATTCTCGAGGAGTATGGACTCTTGATCATTCTAAACAAGAAAATTTATTACTTTCTGGATCTAATGATAATTTAGTTATTTTATGGGATACAAAATCGAATAAAGCTGTAAATTCTTTAAAGGAACATGATGAAGTGGTAATTTATTTATTCCTTTTTAAAATTGTTTAATTTTCTATTAATTTATATAATTTTCTGCTGATTAATTTATTAAGATTTATGATGTTAAATTTTCTGAAAAAGGGAATTTATTTGCTACTTGCTCAAAAGGCAAGATTTGCTTGTGGGATTTAAAAAACATGAAAAAGCCATTATTCACTTTAAATGGTAATAAAATTTTTTTCCATTATATTGAATAAATGTTTTTTCATTTTTTTTAAAAAATAACTAACAAAGAATAATTATATTATAATTAACTTTCATCATAAAATACATACCTAATAAATCTTCTAGATCAGAAAAAAGAATATGTTTTTAGCTTGTCATTTATAAATAATGATACTAATCTCATAAGTGGATTCATGGATGGATCTATGATTATAATAAATACATCTGATATGAAAATTTTAAAACAAACAACTGTTGAACGGAAATTTGAGAAGCCTTCCGAAAATCAAGATACTGGAAACTCTGTATACTAATTAAATTCGTTCAGAAAATATAAATTAAAGAAAAATTTTTAATCAGTTAAATAGATATATTCTATCTCTTTATTGAAAGATAAATCAAATTCATCTGGGGAAGAGTTCATAGTTGGAACTTCAGAAGGAACTGTAAAGAAATATTCTTTAGTTGACTCAGAAATAAGTTTATTAAATGATAAAGTTCGTAAGGAATAAATATTTTTTTACAAAAATTTTAATAAAAACGTTTTTGAAAATTTAGTTTCAAAATTACCTGTGACATGTGTAAATAGCAATTATGATAATTATTCAATAGTAGCTGGTACAAAGGATAATATAGGAATTGTATTTAAATCTAGCTTCTCTGATGAATTTGATTACATTTTAGTAGGGCATCATGATATTATTGTAAATTTATATTTAAAAATAGACTTGTGCTGATTTCCTTGAAAACAATATCTTAGTAACATCATCCTATGACTGCAATGTAAAATTATGGAAATTGAATTAAATAAAGAATGCAAATATATAACAAAAGAAGCAAAATTAATTAAAAATTAAATAATTACTTAAATAAATGAATTAAATATTTCTTTATAATAACTCTCAAAGAGAATAAAAATCCAATAAAAACAAAATTGGATATTTAAGATTCTTTTTCTTATTTTTGAAATAAACGTCCATAATTGATTTTATTGGGAAAAAGTTTCAATAGATATATAAAAAAGAAATGCTTTTTTTCAAATTCTTATTTATTCCTTTGAAATTAATAATTAATTAAAATTAAATTATTTGAAATATGGAAACTAACTACAATATAAGTGAAAATCAAAATTTCTTTATCTCTGAAGAAGAAAAAAATTCATTGATAGAAACAAGCCAAAATTTTATAAAACAAAAAAATCAATGTTATATGAATATGGAAATTAATGAAGATAATTCTCAAAATTTAATGAGTAACCAAAATATAAGTGATTCTGAAAATTTGGAAAGTGATGAAAATGAATCTGATTCTAATTTACTTAATTTTAAGGATATTAATAAAGAAATAATTTTTGATTTCTATCAAGCTGTTAAAGATAATAATATTTCTTTTATAGAAGAATTTGTTAAAACTGAATCAAATATAAAATGTAAGTTTTCAAATAATTTGATTTCAAAATGAAAATAATCTATATTATTTAATTTAAATTTGGTCTAATAATTATATTTTAAAATAGATTAAAAATATAGTTCTTAATTATCCTGATTTTGAAGGAATTCTTCCTATTCATTATGCTGTTCTGTTTGGAAATATTCAGACTATTAAATTATTAGTTGATAATGGGGTTGATATCAAGCAAGAATTAGAAGGAATACCAATTTTACATTTAAGTCTGAGCTTTGCAGGTAATTAATTAAAATCTGATTTCAATCTAAAATAGTTTTGGCGAATTGGAGAGAAAATGCTCTTAATAGTTATTATTATATTATTGAAAATTTCCAGATATTAAAGAAAACTCAAGATCGACTAGGAAGGAATATTTTACATATTATTTTTCAATATGATTTATTTGAATGTTTGGAAGTAAGAGAAAGCTATTTTTCATTAGAAGACTTCGAATTTAAGTATAATCAATAACATGAATTAAATTTTTATATTCTTAAAATCATAAATAATTCAAAAAAAATTTTTCCTTTATTTAAATCTCTAAATATTAATAGGGATATTAGCCTCGAAACCCCGATTGATTATATTGCAGTTTACAATGCACATCAAAGTTTTAAAAAATTATCAGAAATTTATGATGAAGATTTTTTTTTAAATTTGATTTTTGGAAAAGGAAACAATTTTCTAGAAAAAATATTAAATTAGTATTTGAATTTTTAATTTTAATTTTGAAATATTTAATATTGCAACCAATTTTTATTAAAACAAAGCAAATCTTTTGACTTGCTGGAAATTTTTCTTCTATACATACTTTATAAATTTGAAAATTTAATCAATTTCAAAAATGAAGATTCCAAATCCTTTGAAAATTTGAATAAGAATTTAACGATAAATAATGAAAATTATAAAGATAATATAATTACTGGTAAAATTAATTCAATATATGAAGGTTTGAAAAAGATTCAAATTTATTTTTCAGAAAAAATAGCATCTTGGTCAAAAGCTATAAGTCTTAAGAATAACAAAAATGCAAATGAACCAATCGAGACAACTGATAATGAAATGCAAATGATTACAATTAAGAATTATTATCAAGAAATTTCTAATATCTCAAAAAAAGTCATTTTTCATTTTGAAAATTATTTCAAAATTATTGAAAAAAATTGTATCAAGTATAACAATCAACTTGATAATATAATTCATGATCATAACTTATTTGAAGAGTTAAAACTCGATCCAATTACCTTCTTTGAGGAAACCCCACAATCAATCAAAAACTTGTTTTCTAAAATAAATCAGCAAATTCAAAATAATAATGAAAAAACTTTAATTGTTTATCATAATAAATGCTTCAAACATTGCGATTTCAGCAATTTTGATCCGCTGACAAGAATTAATAAAAGGAATTATTTAGTAGAGAATCCGGATAGATTGAATATATTGTTTCAACCTCCTTTTGGAATTTTTTTATCTGATTTCTTCCTTAAAAAAAATTTTGGTTTCTTAGATCAATCAAAACTAGGAGTTTTAGCGGATATTGTTAGAATTCATGATTTTGAATATGTTATGAAGATAAAAAATTTATGTGAAAAAGCTGTTAATGTTGGAAATGATCGTATTCTCAAATATGGTAAATTTTTTGATAAATCTATTTAAATGTTTAATTAAGAAATTTGAAAACATCTAAAATAAATAAATTAATAAAAAATTAATAAGATAGAGATACAAGTTATTCAATGGACAGCTTCGATGCTGCAATTCAAGCAGTTGGGTGTGTAATAGATGCAATTGAGAAAGTTGTTGAAAAGAAAGTAAACAATGCTTTTGTAGCTGTTAGACCCCCAGGACATCATGCAGGTTACTTTGGAAAAGTCTCGTAATTAAATTTAATAAATTCTCTAAAATAATAATTTAAAAGAATAAAAAAACATTTTAAATTTTTAGATCAGAATTCAAAGATGATAATTGCTGCTCAAATGGATTTTGCTTTTTTAACAATGTAGCTATAGGAGCATCATACGCTATGTATAAATATCGAGATATTATAAGAAAAGTAGCAATTGTGGATTTTGATGTTCATCACGGTAATGGAACTGAAGATATTATCAAAAATCTTCAGAAGAATAGTTATGATTTAACTTTCGGAAATGAAAATTTAGATAGTGGAATTACATTCTCTTTAAAACAGAATATTTGTAAGCCTTGGTTGGATTTTGATGATAATGAAAAAGTACTTTTTATTTCATTACATGGTTATGATTCTGAGCATCCAGAACTGTTTTATCCAAGTTCAGGAAGCGGACAAACAAATACAGTAAGAGGCAACAAAACATATCCTGCAGGGATATTAAATATTCCAATAATAGGTGATAATAAATATTCTCCTGAATTCAAACATATATTTCTAAATCGAGTTATACCAAGACTCCATAAATTCAAACCAGATTTGATAATGATATCAGCTGGATTCGATGGTCATGAATTAGAAGAAATGAACTTGAATTATATGAAATTAAACGAGAATGATTATCGCTTTATGACAGAAGAGCTGACTAAAATCGCTAATAAATATTGTGATGGAAGAATTGTTTCTGTTCTTGAAGGAGGATACAACATAAATTCTGGAATTGTTTCATCATTTGCACAAAGTGTAATGACTCATGTGAAATTTTTAAATATTGGAGCTAATAAATTTTATTATGATGTTAACAATATAATCGAGTTAAATGATATAAATAATTTAAATTCGTTCAACCAGATGAAATTGAAAACAAAAAGGAAAAGAGAATTTTATCTTGATCAAGCAAATTACAGGAAATTGAAGAAAATGAAGATTGGAGATTTTCAAATTGAATCAGATTTAAATAATAATAATAACGTTAAGGAAGAAAATTCAATTACAAATAAAAATGAAAATTTTACAAATGGTAAAGAGATTTTTGAAGTAAAAGAAAATGATAAACAATTTATTGATACTACTAAAATAGATTTTGTTCCAAATGAACTAATTAAAAAGAAAAACATAAACCATAATCATATAAGCGAAACTAAGGGAAAAAATCAGCAAAATTTCCTAAATAACCAAGAAAATTTTATTCAGAGAGTCGATTTAAATTTAGATTCTGATCCAAATATATATAACTTGGATTCTAATATTAAAGTATACAATAATCAAAATTTGAATTTGATAAATAATGTAAATAGTCATAACTTCTTGAATTTAAATTCACACATAAAAAATCATTTAGAAGTAGAGCCTTTTGAAGATTTAAATTTTAAGGATATTCATCAAAAAATTCTTTCTGAAGATATAACTAATAAAAGTATTCAACCAGAAGAAATAGACCAATTCATAAATTTGAACGATTCTGAAAAAAGGAAAGATGAAAATAATTTTGTAAATAAAGTTTATAATCCTTCTTTAAATAACATAAATGAAGTAAACTTAAACACAGACACTAATAATGTTAAATCTTTATTGAATCTGCAAGAAATAAATGTGATTTCAAATGATAATATCAATAGTAATGATAACAAACCTATAAATTTAATTAATGATAAAAATACTATTAAAAATAATTCTTTATTACAACCTATAAATCAAGTATATCAGACAGCGGATTTTAATAATAATCTGGAGGAAGATCTATTAGTTGAATTTGAAGATGAATTATAAATAATAAAATTAATTGATGGAGGTAAGTTTTAAACAAAACTTATCTTAAATTATAATCATTCTCAAGCCGAGTAATCTAAAATCATTTTCTTTATTTTACAACAAAGAACTTAATTAAACATTTTTTAGTATTTAATTTTTTATTATTTTAACCCATAAAATTCTGCCTTTACAATTTGGGTATTGATTATTGAAAATGAAAAATGATAAAGAAAAAAAAATTATTAAAAAAAGAATAAAAAATCTAAAAAAATCACTTAATAATATTAAACAAATAGAAATAAAAAATTTTTTCTTAATTGATATTATATTCTTATAAAGTCTTTTTATCTAAATTTTAAATTAATATCTTATTTCTAAATAAAAAAAGTTAGTATAAAAAATTAAAACAAAGGATATATCATTAAATTTTATTTAATAAGTATTCTAAATAATCCAAATTTTTCTTTAATTTTTCACTTTCATTACTATAACTATCAACATCCGCTAGTAAATTTATCATTGAACCAGATCTTGTTCTCCTTTTTACAAGATTTTTATCTTTTTCCAATTCTAGTCCACAATAATTCAAAGCATCTTTTATATAAAATGCAATCATTCCAGTTGTTTTGCATAATTTTCCCATTAATGCCAAATCAATTTTTTTCATGTCATATTTTTTGAGGATACTTTTAATTTTATCTACATTTTCTTCATCAAAACAAGCTTTTAATGAAAGAGTTTTGATATAATCGCCTATTATTTATAAAATTTCTTTAATATTTGACTTTAATTATTTCATTTAATTTTAGAAAATCTTTTATTAATGAAATTATATAAAATCAGAGATACCTAACCCATATCCTGGATTTAGTTTATTCAACACTAAGTTTCTAATCATTTCTAAAACTTCATTTATATCAAGAGCAATTGCATTTTCAATGACTTTGGAAATTTGAAATAATAATTGATAACACATTAAAATCAAAGGATTAGAAAAATAAGTGATATCTTTATTGTAAACTTCTAAACTCAAAGGTTTGTTTAATATTTTTATAGCAGATGTAGTTGAAAGTGATAATTCAAATCTTTTCTCGAATAGAATAGATTTATAAAAATCATTGGATACTTTAACTAATTCATCAACACTTTTTTTCTTTTCATTTAATCCATCAAAAAAGAATTTTATGGATAGCTTCATATTTTTCTTAGATGTCATTGAAAAACTTATAAGACTCTCTTTTCCTAAGAAAGGAAAAATCATTTCATTCCAAACATTTTGTTGATTAAGATCTCTATTATTAACAAGATAAGGATTATTAAAATTAAATTGAAGTTTATTCAAAAAATTTTATAAAACTACTAAATTAAGAAAAATTTCAATTTAAATACATGATTTTTTTTAAGCTTTGTTTATATATATTAAGTCGAATTTCATCTAAACGCAATTTTTTTTCAGAATATAAACTCATCATTTTATTTGAAAGAGAATTAATTTCTGTTAACTTGTTTGGAGGATTAATAATAGATTTTCTTAAATTAATTGAATTTAATTCATTTTTTTCAGAGGTTTTTAAATCATTAGGATCGATTTTATTTATTATATTAAGTGGTGAAATTGATTTTCTGTTTGCAAAAGGTGATTTTCCTGGGCTATCTGTTGATTTAAAAACAGAGGCTTTTTTATTTAAACTTAACGGAGTTACGTTATTATTTAATACATTATTATTAGACGCATTTTTATTTGTCGTTTCAACTAAGTTATTCCCCAGTACAGATGTTCTGGATTTGAAGGAAGTATTTTGAGGCTGCTGTTGATAAATTATATTTTTATTTGTTATTTCCTGTTGATTTATTTTAGAGGATTTCAATTCTTTTATTTCTTTTTGATATTCTTCAGCTTCTTTTATTAAATTAATTTTATCAGTTTGTAATTGTGAATTTTCTTTTTGCAAATTGTCTATTTTTTTTTGAAGAACAGAAGTATTTATATTTAGTTCTTCGATTATATCTCTTAATTTTTCTAAATTTTAAAAAATTTTCAATATTATTAAATTTATTTCATTAACTTGAAACTTCAAAAAATTTTTTTTTTAGTTTTGAATTATTTAAATTATACCAATCTCTTTTTTAGATGAATTCAATTTAGTACTAAGCTCTTCGTTTGTCTTTTCCGCATTTAATATTTTATTATTTGCTGTTTGTTTTTCTTCCTCATGATCAATTAAATTTAATTCTTCTATATAGAAAATAATACTTGATTTAGTATTGCTATGTACTACATCTTTTAAACTTATCTCATCATCACATAAATACTCATTATTATAAACAATATTATAATCGATTATATTTGATATGTCTCTGAAATAAGCTTTTATTAATTTTATTTTTGAGTTTTCATGAAATTCCCCAAAATATTGTTTATGGTTATTTAAGTTAAATATAACATTCTTTTTTTTATTCATTTTAATTTATAATTAAGAAAATTACATTTATCTAAATTAAATTTTTTATTTATTTTCACTATAAGACAAATGAGCTAAATTAATATCTTTTAGTTAACGAATAATTTTATATTCCCATATCTAATAAAAGGCATTTTAAAATGAAGAAAATAAAGAAACAAATTGGTTTCTTTAATAAATGATAAAAATAAATTATTATAAAATAATTTTTTAACATCTTTGTATTTATTTATTTAAAGTAATTTCTAATAAAATTTCAAAATAATCATTGAATAATAATTATTATCATAAATTATAATCTAGATGTCAGATTAATTATTTATTAAAAAAAATTTGTTAAAGATTTGTTTTAACTAGAAGCAAATTCCGTTCAATTCAACTAATTTTTTTCCAAAAATATCCTTTATAAATAATAAATAAAGAAAAGATTATACTTAATTTCTAAACTCTTAAAAAAAATTATTCTTTGATTATGAGAATTTATGGATTAAGAATATAAAAAAATAAACAATTCAATTTTGTAAAAATTTTATTAAAAATTTAATATATTAATTAGGAAATTTATGATAATAATAATTAAATGCCCTCAAAAACGACCTTTATAAAAATTGATTAAATTTTTAACAAAAAAATAAATAGCCTTTCTTTAGTTCTTATAAAATTAAATTTTTCATTAAGAGTTATAATATCAAGACAGATATTTAATTAGTTTTATTTATTCTTTTTTAATAATCTTAAAAAATGATAAACTCAAATTCATATAGAAAAAAGAAGTACGAAGATGAAAAATTGAACAATTTGATATCTGAAAAATTGATCTTGGATAAATTTAAAGAAAAATCAATCTCAGAATCTGATGAAGTTTCTAAATTCAGAAAACAGAAGAAAATTTCAATGATATTTTTGTCGTTAATGTGTTTTTTGAATCTAATTACTTTATTGCTAACAATTTTAGAGGATTATTTCACTGGATCAGTAATTTACACTGTCTCCCTTGCTTTTAACTGTATTAATCTTATTCTTTTTACTATCATAACAAAAAAATCTAATTTAATAAAAATTTTGGAAAATACCTACTTATTCATGAATTATTTTTGCTTACTATGCTTTATTACTTTTATTTCCAAAGGTTTAGGTAATATTTTTTTGGAAAATTATACAAAGCTAAATGATCTTTATTTCATTATAGTGGATCTAAGCTATATTCTATTGAATACTAGTTTATATTTTTTCAGCGGTGGGAAAATTAAAATCATGATAGCCAATATTCTCCAATTGTCTTGTATATTATTGTATTTTAAGGATTTTTTAAACTTAAAAATTATTGTTATGATTTTTAGAATAATTGTATATTCAATTTTATTCTTTTATTTCCAAATGATTCAAAAACGAATGGAATATTTGGAATTTAAATTAATATTTATTGCAAAAAAATTCGAAGAAAATGAAGAGAGTCTTTTTAATACATTTAAAATTAAAAAAGTTATTCTTATGAATAAAAGCATTATATTCAATTCATTTAAAGAAAATAATATTTTAAAAATAAATGACGATGAGGATAAAATGAATTTTGAAAATAATAAAAAATTAAATGACTTAACCTTTAAAAATAAAAATGAATCAACAATAATAAAAAAATCAGGAATTTTTGAAAATGAAAACTTGGCTAACATGAACATAAACATTGATGTCATGAAGAATTCAAGAATGGATAAAATAAACTCCTATAATAATGATTTGATTAAATATTCAAATAATTTCAATTCTAAAAGCAGTAAATTATTCAGTTTTCATCCAATTAATCAAGAGAGTGAAAAGCTTGTATATAAATGTAGTGAAAATTTATCTAAAGGCCAATATTTATTAAATAAAATTCCTGGTTTAATTTATAATAATTCTGATAAGTCTTTTGATTTTCTAAAAAACTTTATTGATATTAAAAACTTATACTCTAATTCTTCTTCTTTAATCGAAAACATTAAAAATTCAAACAATATTAATTTTGATGATTCTGAAAAACAGATTCTTTTTAACTCTGAAGACATTGTTTTTAATAGAAATAATTTAAAGAATAAAGAAACAAATTTCAATCTTGACGAAAATAAAGCTGTTTCTAATTCTGAAGAATTAAAAAAATCAGGGATTTCAAAAAAAGTTTGTTTCGATTATCCGAAAAAGGATTTTGCTGAAAATTATAATAACGTCAACTGCAACGGAGGAATTAATATGAAAAAAGAAAAGGCGAAATCCTATAAAAATATTTCTAATTTTTATTATAAGTATCTTAGTAGTGGAAAAAATCTTGATCAATTTGTAAAAAAAATAAAAACTCAATCTGAGCTTAAATGGGATTTTAATAACGTTTTAGCCAAAAAATCAACATTGAAAAGAAAATTCTTTCCTTTTTTCAAAGCTGATACATTAAATAAAACTCTTTTTAAAAAAAATTCAAATCAATTCAGTAATAACACAATCACCATTGATTATTGTAGTGATATTTCGGAGAAACCTGAAAAATCTCATTCTAAAGATACCTATGATATAACTAAACACATACTAGAAGTTAATTCACATAAAAACTTTTGCAATCAAAGCATTTATCGATTATCTTTAAATAATGAATTAAATAAAAGTTCTCAAAATATCAAGTCTTCAAAAATAAAAAACTTAAACTCATCACTCAAAAATGAGTCATTTAGTAATTTAATCAATGAAAGTATGAATGAAAAAAATTTTAAAGATACAAGTATTGTTTTTGAGAATAATTTGATATTTTCCGATATGATGAAAGAGAATGATTCCACTATTCAAATTTTAAAAGAAAATAATAAATCTTTGAAAAAAAATAATTCTAATAAAGATACCTATATTATTGAAGAAAGAAAAATAATAGACTCTAAAAATGGTAAAAATTTAAATAGATTTGATTCCCAAGAAATTACAAAAAATGATAAGAAAGAAGGATCAATAATTCAAAGGGAATTAAACCAAAATAATAATCATGTGGATAATTATCCCTATACGAGTAAATTTTCCAATGAAAATTCCAATCAAAACAATTTATTCTATCAAGACAATTCGACAAGAGTATATAATATTTACAATAATTTTGGAAGAAAAAGCAAAAATTCCAATATCAAGAATAATAGCCAGAATTTTAATTCTAAAAAAAAATCTACAAATTCTCATTACAGAAAGACATTTTCAAAGACAAATTTTTCATCAAAAAGAAACTTTAATGCAATAAATGAAACTAAAATCTCATCAAATTATAAACCAAGAGGAGAGAATACAATCCCTTGTTTTATAGAAAAGCAGAACATAATTTCCTTAGGCTTATTTGTAAATCCTTATAAAATATACCAAATATCTAAAAAAGATAAGATTGAAAATTTCAAAGAAACTAATAATGAAAATCATATTTATAATTCAAATTTAAATCTACTTGAAGACAATAAAATTAATGAAAACGAAAATATTATTATCGAAAATGATTCAACTTTTAAACAAGAAAATGAATTTATATATTATGATACAATTTATGAAGTATTTTTATCTCAATGTAAAATGAGCCAAGACGAAATTAAAACCCTGTATTTTAAAGAAATTAATTTAGAATTAATAAGGAGCTTTTTGATTTTAGAAAACAAAAAAACTAAAAAAGAAGAAGAAAAAATACAAGAACAAGTCCTTGAACAACAACAAGAACAGGAACAAGAGCATAAATTAATAGCTCAAGAGGAAAGATTTATCGAAATGCAAAAACTTCAAAATCAGCAAATATCAAAATTAATACATGAATTAAAAACACCTTTGAATTCAATAATTGGTTTAACAGTGAATATTATTCAGAATTATTATACAGAAGATCAACTTGATAACATTAATTTACTAGGTGATTTATCTAAATATGCGACTTATTTAATAAATGATATCACTCAAACCCTTAATAAAAAATTAATCGAAACCTATAAATTAAATATTGTTGAGATTAATTTAAGAAATATATTAGAATTTTGCTTTAATATATTAAAAGCTCTTTTAAGATGCTACGATGATAAAACAGCTAGAATTCAACCAAAATTTGAGTTTGACGAAAATATTGAAAATTTTAAAATCTTCTCAGATGAAGTTAGACTCAAGCAAATTATCTTAAATTTTTTGAGTAATTCTGTTAAATTTACAAAGAAGGGATTTATAAAAATTGAAGCAAGGGTATCTTCAGAAATAATAGATACTATAGAAATTATTATTAAAGATTCGGGTATAGGAATGGAAGAAAAAAAAGTAGCTGCATTCAATAATTATGATGAAACTAATAGTAATCTCAATAATGCTTATAATTCATTATATATTACAAATCTCCAAGATATCAAAAGTTGTAAAGATTCATTCAGCAAATCACAATTAAAAAATACGAATCAAAATTACGATAAATTATCCAAAATAGCTTATAATAGAGATTCAAATAATTTAATGAGCAGAAAATCATCGATTATTCAGTGTGAAAATTCACAAAAAATTAAAAATTATGCAGGTAATAACAATGAATTCGGAACTGGATTTGGATTAACAATTGCAAAAAGATTTGGTAAAAGGTTAGGACACAAAATCGAACTTCAATCTATTTATGGTGAATCTACTTTCTTTACTATCAGAATTTTTGCATCTGAAAGGTCTCAAAAATTTATTAATGAACGAAGAGACAGCACTTTTTCAAAAAAATTCGATATTACAAAAACATATAATGAAGGGAAAACAGAAAAAGAATATAAAATAACTCTATATCGAAATTTAAGTGATGATGATAATTTATTTAATTCGAAAAATGATAATAATAGTATCAATTTTGGTTCATATGTTAAAAGCGAGGAAAATATAATATCTCCAAAATCTCCATATCCTTATTATCAAACAAATACAATAAAAATTGATTCAAAAGAACCTATGGAATTCAAATATGCTAATTTTCTAAAAGATAATAATAATAAAACAGAAGAATCTAGTTTTATTGAATCTGATTTAATTTCAAAAATTTTAAATGTGAGAAGCCTTTCTAAAGAAACAGTCAGTTATCAACATAGAAAAAGTATTATTCAGATTGCTCCTACATATTCAAATAACAGTTTGACTCGTTCTGTTGATAATATCTGCATTTCGAATAATAATTGCATTAATATTAACAATAATAATAACTTCAATATCAATTCGAAAAATACTTTAGTCCTGAATTCTAATTTAAACAACTCGATTATATCAGCTTCAAGAAAATCTTTGAATTCAATCTTGAAATTTGACAAAGAATTTAAATACAATTCCAACAATAATCATAACTGCAAAATTTTATTGATTGAAGATCAAAAATACATTCGTAAAAGCATTGTTAATTTATTAACTATTATTTTAAAAAAGAAAAATTTGAAATGGGATATTTTAGAAGGTGGAGATGGATTAGATTTGCTTAATTATATTATTGAAGATAATAAATACAATAATACAGTGAAATTAATTATTACTGATGAAAATATGGAATTTATAAATGGTACAAAAGCAATAGAGCTTATTAGACATCTGGAAAACGAAAATCGGATTTTAAAAAATAACAAAATTATAATTTCTACATCTGCTGAACAGAATGATGATTTATTTAATTTTTATACTATGATTGGAGCTGACCATGTATTGAAGAAGCCTTGTAATGAGCAAAGTCTATTTGAAATTTTGGAAAAACTTAATATTTTTTATAAATATTAATTTTGATATCTAATATTCATCGAATAATAACTTCTTTAT
>Ga0194116_10005340_pt1 | contig 14204 bp, 8 predicted proteins | sample TA2MahsurfametaG_4_FD_148617 | JGI IMG/M metagenome (GOLD analysis project Ga0194116, IMG submission 148617) | Freshwater microbial communities from Lake Tanganyika, Tanzania - TA2015008 Mahale S9 surface | ecosystem: Environmental > Aquatic > Freshwater > Lake | place: Tanzania: Lake Tanganyika... | reverse complement strand
AATAATACACCGTTTTAAATATTACTATTTTAATAATAATCATAATACAATAATTTATTAAAAATCAAGATAAATAATTTATTTATAATTTTTCTATAAATTTTTATTTTTAATTATCTTCCCTTATTTTATTTTTACATTATTTATTAGCTTGAAAATCAAGAATTTAAAATTTGATTTACTTAAAATGGAAATTAAAAACAATACTAGATTAAATGAACTGCTTAAAACAAAAAATAAAATACACGAAATAAATAAAATAAAGGAAATATACAATTTAGAGTAAAATATAAATTTAAATTTTGAATTAAATAGAAACAAACTTGAAAATCTTCCTAATATAAATGTTTTATTAATATGCGGAATCCCTGGAGTTGGAAAAAGTTATCTTGCGAATAATCTCATAATTCTAATAAAAGAAATATTTTTCGAGAAGGATATAGGTATTCTATTCATTAAAATTCAAAATATCATTTATAAATTTTAATCTATGTATTAATTCTTAAAATAATAAGTGGTAGAGAAAGTTACCTTCGATGATATATTTAATGATAGAATTAATAAAAAAGTAAATAAACATATATTCAAAAGATTAATCCTTTTATTATCTTTTTTTTTATTTACCATTAAATTGCTTTTTCATTTTTTTATCAATAATAATACTTTGTCTTTAAAATGGTTAAATTAAAATATGGTTTAGGAAATTTCAAAAAAAACAGACAATTATTTGGAAGAAAATTCACTTAATTATGATTTTAAATATAATTTTGAAAGTGAAATATATCATAATTCAAGAGAAGAATTCTTCGAAATTTATAAATTAAAAATAGTCCAATATTTAAATGATTTTGTATATTTTAAAGATAATAAAAAAAGCAGAAAATTATTCATAATTGTTGATGATAATTTCTATTATAAATCTATGAGGAAGCCATTTTACAAATTTTTGAAAAATCTGTTGAAAGAAGAAGTTGATGATAATAAAAATTCTGTTTTTCAGTGCTCCTACTTAGAAATTATTTTGAAATGTGATTTGAATTATGCCAAGAAAAATAATGAAAAAAGGAAACTGATAGAGCATATTCCAGATATAGTAATTAAAAGGATGTTTGATAAAATGGAATACGAATCTTTTATTAAAAACTTTGTAATTTTATTTCAAATTAACACTGAAGATAATTTGAAAATTGAAATTTTAAGGAAAGAAAGATTTATGGAATTTATTTTGGATGAAATAATTTTGTCAAAATTTTTAATTGCAGAAATCATAAAATCAGAATATATGGATTATAATAACACATTAAAAAAATGTAATGAAATTCAACAGAACATGGATTTGGAAGAATACAATAATCCAAATGTTAATAAAAAATTAAAAAATGAAATGATTCCATTTTTCAAAAAAAATTTTATAAATGATTTAGAAAATTCATTGAGGAAAAAAATTGGAGATTTATATAAAAGAAACATTGATAAGATAACAGAGACAAGAATAAAGCAATTTAAGTTAAAGTTATCAAAGAATAATGATCTCGAATTATTAAATGAATCATTCATCAATGACTTTAAATTAACAGAAGAGGTTTATTTCGATGATATGTATTTAAATATAATTATTGCTGTTTATAACAAAAATAAAAATATCTTTGAGAAGGAAGAAAATTCAGAATATGCAGAGAAAAAAAAACTTGAGAAAAAAGATAATAAAATAAAGCCAATTAGTAAATTTATCTCAAGTTTAAAAGATTTTTATCTTAATTCAATCAAATGTGAATTATTGAATTTTCTTCAAAATTATGAACTTAACGAAGAGTATAACTACATTAATAAAATTTTAGCAATGAAAGAACAAAAATAAAATTCGAAGACAATTATACAAAGAACAATGCGGTAATAAACAATTTATACTCTCTACTCAACAATTTTTTCACTGACCAATCAATTCAAAAAACAATAAAAATATTTGAAATTGATTTTGAATTAAAAAGTAATTGATTTTACATAAATCATTTTAGTAAAATTTACAGAAAGTAATGAGGAAAATTTTCATTCATTAAAGTCAATTATGGATGAAACATTGAAGATATTTCGTCAAAACCTAATTTTATCTATTCAAGAATTTATGCTTAAATGTGATTCAAATACAAATGTGGAAAATTTGAAATTCTTTGTGGAAAAGGAAAATGATTTATTTTTTAAATTTATAACTGAAATATTTAAATCATTTATAACCCTATTTTAAAAATTTATATTATTTTCATTTTAATATGAGAAATCGATTTTAAATTTTAAAATTAAAAAATTATTTTAACTTAATTCTAAATTATGAAATACAATATAATATTGGATTAATCAAGTTTGTTTATGAAGATAATTGTGACAAAATTTTATTAATATCGATATAAATATTTCATTCAGGTTACTCAATTTTCGTATTTTTATGAAGGATTTATTAAAATTTAAATTTAAATATTAAAGAATTTATATTTCTAAATGAATTTCATTTAATAAATTATGTGAAAGTAAAGTTAAGTTAATTAAATAGCAAAATAAATCATTTTTTTATAAAAGATTTTAATTTCCTATATAAATTTTTTCATAAGTAAAATTTATTAAAATAAATCATTTTTAAAGAATGTTTTTATCCAAGTCCCATACTTCTCAGGTTGTAAGTAGCTGCTTCACTAGTTTCATTTGGATCACTAATTATATTCACTTCAGGATTGTTACAACTAAATAATTTAAGAATTATTAATTAAAATTATTAATACCTCCATAACAAAATAGTCTTTTTATCTGATGAAATATCTAGACATTTAATAGGTTGACTTTCTTCATTCTTGTTATTTTTCTTTTGCTTAGATATTTTTTTTACTGCAGTCATCTCAGGAAATTTACGAATTCTAATAAACCCTTTATTTGTTCCATAGATCTTTAAATTTATATTTCAAACAAATTAAAATAAATAAAAAAACTTAATTTTTTTAAACGTAATAAGAAAATAGATAATTTTGATATATTTAATTACTAGATGATCATTAAATGATATATCAGTGAAGACTTGAGGAGATAATATCATTCCATCTTCAGCAACTTCAGAATAAATCTTATTTCCATTCACAGAATATATAAAGAAAGAATATTTTGATTTTGAGAAAATGCAAACACAAGGTAAAGGAGAATTTGATAAGAAAACATAATCAGCAGAGAAATTCTTTTCTAATTTGATTGCTCTTATTAAATAGAAATTAGGGAAAGTATATAAATTGACAAATCCATCTATACAAGCTGTGGCTAAAATATTCAATGAATTTGAAATAAAAATATGTGAAATATCTTTATTATGGTCAAAAAGATCTTTTATTTTAATCCATTTATTTTCTTTTTCGTATATTCTGAATATAGTCAAGATACCCAGTGTTGAGCCTAGTTGTAAGTTTTCATAATTAAAAAAATTATAACAAAAATCGATTATTTAAAAATATTGAAAAACATATATAATTATAATTAAATAAAAATCACCTGCAAAAGCATATTTCTCATCTTTATCAATAGAAATGCAAACATTAGGGAAATCTACAGTAGAATAAATTTTGACATTGTTTTTGGACTGATTATCTAAATTAATCACTCTGATTCCTCCATCCCAATATCCACCACAAGCAATATACTGTTTATTAATTAAAAATTATTTAAGACCAATAAAAATAAAAGATTAGCATTTTAAACAAAAAATAATTTAATAATCTAACTTATAAAAAAATAAGAGAAAAATATATCATCTAAATAGGAAAAAATATTAAAATTTAATTTCCAGAAAATAATAAGAATATTCTTAAAAGCCTTAATTAAACATTTTTACCTTTCCATTTCCATATATTACAACAGGAGAATTTTCTGTTGTTTTTCCATAATAATCAGGATTCTTATTTTGCACTTTAAATAGCGAGTCTTGATAATTAAAATTTTCTATTATTTTGACACTATCCGATACCATTTTATACATAAATATCTTATTATTATTAAATACACACATCAAATTTTGCTCATCGTCAATAATTTTCATATGCACCATCATCCTTTTATCTCTAACTCCATTACCTGATTTCTTGCTCTGAAGAATATCTGTATATTTGCCAATTCTTAAGTCATTAGATTCTGTAATTTGCTTGCCATTCCTAACATAATCTTTAGAAAGCCTAGTTGGGAATTTCTTATTTGTAATTTGATTAGGGACTAGTCCAATCTCAACCATTGTTAACGCAGTGCATCTTTGATCTTTTTCCATATTCTCTAAACTCGTGTCAATTCCATAAGCTGATGGTAAGTATAAATTTTTCGATTCTTCAGCAGCAACTCCTCTTTGCTTAAAGCCAAATATTAAATCTAACCATTCGCATAATTTAATTGAAACTTCTTGTGACTCCAATACTTCCTTGAATTTACAAATTAATTTATACCCTTGGCCTTCAGCCCAAGATGGCAAAGCAACATCGTTTACAATAGTTTTTTCATTATTTGCAAATATTCGTTCACCGAAATTTATGTTATTAATGTTATAAAAAATTTCAGGCATAAAGTAGAATTCAGGGATTAATTCTCTAACATCACCTTTTTGAGTAGCAGAGCATAAAAATGAATTTTCGAGACTTAAAAACATTCTATTAGGATCATCAAAGCCGCTTCCTTGTAATTCTACTGCTATTTGAGAAAAAGGGAAAATTCTTGTTAAATAATGAGTTACATACATAGGATTAGAATAAGTATGTCCATAGAAATAAGCAGGAGAAAAAGATTCTCCTTTTTCAAAGTCTTCTTTGGTATTTTTAAACATATCTATGTAATTTTGTTTTCGTTCTTTTCCTTTGCCTTTTTCATCCACAGTCATCATACCCATTGGGAGCCTTAAATCTCTTAGCTCTTTAAAGAATTCTGCAAAATTATTTATTTGCCTAGAATAATTTTTAATTACCCAAGGAAAAATTGGATATTGTGAAATATCTGAATAGCTTCTGTTACCAAGTAAATTGAGCCACATTAGCATTTCAAAATTAGAAATTTTCCACATTAACCAGGACTCAAGCTTATTTGATACAGTCTCGATTTTACTAGATTTTTTAATTTGGTTTAGCTGGTAATTAGGAAGCGTTGCTGCTAAATTTTCATAGCCAATAATATTATCTTTTTCATTAAAGAAATTCGCATTGGTATTTTCATAATTTATATTTTGGTAATAGTGCTTGAAATTTATATCTGATTTTAATTCTTTTTTATATTCTAAGTAATTAAGTATTTCTTTTAAAGCTCCATCACGTTCTTCATTAGATTTGAAATTGAAATAATAAGATTGATTAGAAATAAAAATCTCCAATCCACTTTTCCTTAAATAATAATTTCTTTTGAAAATGAATTTTATTTCATTATAAGGAAAATTACGAATTAGCTTGTCAATGTCTTTTTTATGATAAGTGATATAAGACCCAACGCAAGTTTTCCTTTGTTCATCATAATGCAAGTCAATTTCATTTACATCAATGCTTATTTTTGAATTGGATTTTTTAAATTCCAATAAATCTTGATTATTGTTATTTTTTGAATTATTGAAATTTTGAGAAAATACTTTATTTAAATTTAATCTGAATGTTATTCCATCTGTATTCACTTGGAAAATTCCTTTTATGTGATGGCATTTTTTAACATAGCAGCAATCAAATAGATTGTCTGGTACTATCTTTTTAAGTGAGTTTCTTCTTAGCAAGAATTTTTCAGTGACAGTATTGAAATATTCACCTTCAGGATTCAATTTATATTTTTGATGCAGCAGATTGATTTCTACGTAATATTTCCAAATGTTCTTAGAAGTCAATTTGTAAATGTCGAAGAAAAATGTCGTTTTCTTATCAATTATTATTGAATTAATAATTTCTTTATTTTTAAGATAATTAATTATGTTATTAATATCCTCTTTCTTACTTGGATTAAAATTTTTATTTTGAGTTTGGGTTTGTGGATTGATATTTAAATTGTTGTTTCCGAAAGACAAAATCTTCCCTACATCTAAACATACATGATGATCCAAATTTTTATTATTTTCAAGCAAAAGTTTTTGAGGATTAAAACTAGTGAAATTTGGTAAATGATATTCTAAATCCAAAATTGGGATTAAAAATGGTTTTGAATAAGACGAAGTATAATGATTTAGAGTTTTGTATTTTAGCAATTCAGGCTTTTTAAAGAATAATTCCTTATCAGCCCATAAGCCTCTCCAAGAAAAAAACTTCTTTTTCACGTATTTATATAATAACTTTTTTTCTTTAGATTCTCTTAATTCATCACTTCCTAACTCCTTTATTTCATTTATAAAAACTTGAATCGCTTTTTCAATAACTTCAAAAACTTGATTATTATTCATATTTAACTCAGATATTAAAATTTTTTGATTTTTAGCATCAAAATTATTGAATGTATTATTACTGTAATAATTATTTAAATTTGGGTTATTTATTTCTAATGCACCTATTTTGTGTTTCAGTAAAGAAAAACTTTTTTCATATTTTGTCATTATTGCTTTCTCATTGAAGTTTTCGTTCTGCATAGTTGTAGTAAAATCTAAGAATTCTTTTTCTTTATTTTCTATAAAAGCAAAATTTTGATTGAAATTCTTTTTACTTAATGTATTTTGGTTATTGTCATTTGTAGTTGGATTGCCTCCAAAAACTTTTGATTTTTCATTTTTGAGTTCTTTTATTAAGCTTTTTAAACTATGATTTTGTGGTTTTAATAATTGATTCATTTCAACAGGACTGAATTTTTCCGCTAAATTTATTCGAATTTTAATAATGTTCATATATATATTCATATCAAATATTCGATCAACTCTTTCTTTTATGAGAGCTGCATAAATATTTCTTTTATTAAAAACTTCATTTTTTAAGAATTTGGCAACTTCAATAAATTGAGAATCTATTAATGAATCTATAATAAAATCGTTAAAAACTTTTTGTTCTTTTCCATCAATGAAAATTTCATTGAAAAGCTTAAATACAGCGCAATTTGTAAGATCATCTTTTTTACTTGAAATTAAATTCGAAATGAAATTCTTTTTCTTTTTAGTTGACTCTAATATTTTTATATATATGTGTATTAGATGATTAAAAACTCTTTTCAATGTACTGTCTAAAGTGATAACAAAATCATTTCTGTAATTTCCAATCGTTGAAGAGTTAAAGAAGACATTCCTGCATACTTCTTTCACAAAATCTTCTCTATTGTCAAAATTCGTCTTATCATCAAATACATGCTTTTTCATGCTTCCTAGTTCATCTATTAACTTTACCAAAAACATTATTCCGTAAATTATAATATCAAGAATATTTTCTTGATAGAATAAATAACCTTCAGAATTATCTTTTGACATATTTGACGATCCGAATATTAAAAATAATAAAAATCTTTCATATTCATTCAGCCAATAATTGAATATTTTTAAATCCTTGCTTAAATTAATAGTAATAATCAAGAAATTGTTGATAACTTTTACCAATGGAATGTCATAAATGTTATAAATCGTTTTATTATTAAAAGAACTGAATTTCGAATTGTTATTAAAATTCAAATTATCTTTATTTATTTTTGAATCAAAGCTATTTAGATTATTATTAATATTATTATTAGCATTAGTAGCCTTAGAATTTGAAAGTTCTTTAGAGTTTAGTGCTGTTGATAGACTAATCGAATTGCTTAATATATTAACACTTTTTTCATATTGGTTATTAGAAACAAAATTTGAAATTTTATCTGAATTATTGTTTTGGATAGGAACGGAGCTTTGAATGTCTTTTGAATTTATAGTTGAATTCATTAAATTATTTACATTATTGGAATTTAAAGCATTAGTTATATTCATGCTATTATTAATTGCATTTTGAAAAGAAATTGTTGAACTTAAATTAAAGTTGTTACTTGCTGTCTTCATATGCAAACTCATCATAGAATTAGGATTTTTATAATTGGGTGCTGGATTATTCATTTTATTCAAAGCTGAATGGAAAAATGAATTTATTTTATTAGAATTTTCACTAGAAACGTGGTTGACATTACTTTTGCTATTTTTGGGATTTTGATTAGAATTCATAAATTCATTACTCCAGCTGTTTGTATAAAATAAAAATTTTATGTTTTCTAAAAATAAATCTTTATTGGATTTATTTAAAACATATTCGTTTATTAGATACCCGTCTTTTAAATGCTGATTTTTCTTATCAGTTTTATCAAGAAATAGATTTGTTTCTAACCAGATTTTTGAAAGATTTTGATATAATTTTAAGAAAAGTGAATAATCAACCCATTCATTTGCTATATTAAAATCTTCTCTTGATACATGAGTATTAGTAATACTATAATTAATATTACTTATTTTTTCTTTATTTTTTTCATTACTTTGTATGGTTTCATTGTCATAAATTATATCAGATTCTTTCCTCATGTTAGTATTATAATTATTTCTATTAATCAATGATTCATCTTCTAAATAAGTTTCGGTTATCTTTGTTTTATCTATTTCAAAAATATTCTCTTCCATTTTGACTTCGGAATTTTTTAAATTAAAATCATTAGGATTAATGAGGTCAATGTTTGTATTGCTGTTATATAGGTTGTTATTTGTAAATGGAGGATTTGAAGGAGATTGTGAATTTAAATTTATTTGTTTCAACTCATCTTTTAATTTATTAGAATTTGCATTATTCAAATTTTGAGCAAATTTACTTTTCAAATTTTCAACAACTACAAAATCGTGATCGTGATCATATTGAGAAATATCGTGGAAATTCATGTTGTTGAATTGTTCAAAACTTTTTTTACGTATTTGATCTTCATGATTTTTTAAGGATTTTAAATTAAGCGATAAAATAATTTTTTCTGGTATAAGATTAACCTCTTCATTATCTAACTCGAAAAACTTTGGGTTTTTTAGAGAATTGAAAAAAGTAATGTACTCATATACTAAAATTGTATAAGCAGCGAAATTTTCCCATTTTTCATTATTACAAATATAATTCGTAAAGCTTCCTTTTTCTTTCAAACTATTTATGCTTATAGTTAAATCTTCCTTTATCGTTTCGTAAATATCTTCAAGGATATTCCTTATGAATTCATTTATTGTTGAATCATCAATAAGCTTATTTTTTCTGATATGTATGTAATTAAATGCCCAATTTAATAGCAAATTTATTTTCTTAGCTGGATTATCTTTTTGACAAGCAAATAAATCAGAAAAAATTTTAGTGTGGATTTTCTTTCCCAATATGAATATTGAATACAATTCTCCTAGGAATGTATCCAATAACAGATCATCAGTGGAATTAATTGTCTCCTTTTTTTTACTTAGTTCATTATCAATAGCATTGTTGATTTCTTTCTCGGTTAAAAAAGATGATTCCATATTACTTGAATAATTATAAGAGTTTTTTCTTGCTAACTCAAAATTATTTATATTTTTTAATGAATCCATTTCCTCTCGCATTTTTATTTTTTGGGTTTTATGCATATTAAAACAACTAAATATTAATTCCAAAAACCATGAATTGAATTCATCACTGCTTGATAAAATTATAGAGTTTAGTTTATCATTTTCATGTAGAAAAACTTGTATCTCTATTAGTAGTCTGTAAATATAAGAAAAATTTCCTTGTTGGGTTATTTTAATTAAAATGTTTAAAAATTCTGGGTTAACAATTAAAATTGTAGAATCTGTTTTTTTCATGGTAATTGATTTATTTGAGGGTTTTTCGAAATTAGAAAAATTTTCTATACTGTTGTAGGATTCAGTATCATATAACAAATTTGTAAAGTTAAATTTGTCTGATAAGAATAAATAAAGGTTTTTATTGAAGTCTCTATCAGTCATTAATTCACAGCAACATTTGAAAACAATATGAATATATTTCGTATAGTTGTCTCTGTTAAAAAAATTTGATAATTCTTCGAAATCGTTTGAGTTTAAATTATCTATATTAAATGCCTCATTTTGAATAACGCTTAAGCGTTCAATTTCTTTAGGGTCAATATTAGTTTCATTATCAGGATTCGCATTTATATTATTTACAAAACATGAAAATGACTTCTCACTACAATTTTCATCAATTATAAAAGTATTTTTATCATTATCGCAATTATTATTGTTACTTAATTTATTATCTGAAATATCGCTTATTTTCTTATCTAAGTTAAAGGCGAGCTTTTGATCTGAAAGCATGTTTTGATTATTTTTTTCAGTTACTGTAAATTGAGACTCATTATTAACAAGGACTTCTATTTTTTTTTCTGTAATCCCTATAAATTCTTTTGCAAAATTATTTTCATTTTCAGTTTCGTCATTTTCACCAAAATTTCTTGTAATATTAAAATCTTTTTTATTCTCAGGTTCTTTGGATAGGCTATCAACTGTAATTTTTCTTAAAACATTCTCATTATTGGATTGATTGTTCGCTATTAAATCATTATTTTGAGTATATGATATTGGAACAGATTCATTAAAATTTTTAAAAGTTAAATCACCTTTATTATTGCTTTTCTGAGAATTTAATTCTTTATATATATAATTGGATGTATTTTCTTGAATATTTGTTTCTTTCTCAATTTCAATATCATGTTCATTTTCTTCTTTAATCTCCATATAATTTTCGCTTTCATAATTTTTAAATTTTTTTATTTTTTTGCTGTTAAATGTATTTTCAGAAGTAAATTTTTCATTATTATTGGAAATTCCTACTGAGCGAGTTTCCTCTTTTAGACCATTTGAATCTTTATTTTCATCAATGTCTATTCTCAAATCCTTGATAATTAAGTTTTTCTTCTTATTCTTGTTCCTCTGAAAAACTTCTGACATTGGCAATAAGTTGGTATCTGTATTAATATTGTTATTTTCAATTTCATTAATTTTAGTACTTTCGTTATTTTGATTTGATTCTTTTGAGAAATTGAAGCTAATTTTTTGAAGTCCTCTCATTGTGTTTGGTTCATTAGGAAGAAAATTACTGTTTGAACTAGTAAAATTAAAAAATTGAAGAATTTAAATTTTTTTCTTTATTAATTTAATAGCTTTATTTTCTGAATTAATTGCTTTGATGCTTTTACATAAGCCAGTTTTTATTTTAATAATTAATTAACATGTATTTGGTTTAAAAAATATTAAAAAGGGTTATCTGCTGTGAATATATTTATATTAAAATTAAAAAATACTTATTTTCAGTATGATAAAATTCAGAAAAATTATTTTTGTGTTTTTCTTTTTCACATGGATAGGATTCTTTTTCAATTTCTTTTTCGATGAAAAAAATGTCAGATGAAAAATCAAGACATTTTATTTCATTTACTTCACCATTCATAAATTTTACACAATGATCAGCTAGCATTTTCAATTTTTCTTCAAAATTTTTTTTGTTTTCTTCTTCAGTTTGATTTAATTTATGTTTATCTCCTCCAAATTGATATTTTTCATTAATTGCTTCAATATCCAAACCTAACCTTCTAGTAGGACTTTCATTAGAATTTATAGTATTTCTTTTTTTAATGCTCGAGTAACAACCAATTTTTTTATTATTATTATTTTTATTGCATTTTTTATTATCGATTAGTTTCTTTGAAAATAAATCAAATTCTTGAATGTTGGAATTTGATAAGGTGGTTGAATCTTCTTCTAAAATTTAAAAAAATATTATTAATAAATATATTCTTAAATATCATCAATACCTTCTTGTTCCTTTTCTGCATTAATTTTCTCATTTGTAAACTCTTCATTTTTCATGTCTATTTTTATTTTATTATCAGCTTTGTTATTATCATTTTCTATGTAATGATCTTCTTTATTGATTTCCTTTTCTTTATTAAGATTGAATTCACCCAATTCGAAATTAATATTAACACTTTTATTTTGAAGCTCTTTATCATCAAAAGGTGTTTGATTATTTGAATTACTGTTTAAATTTTTATTTTGACTAAACCCATAATTTAAAGAGTTTTTTAAAGAAAAAGGGTTTTCTGTCGGTGTATCCATTTCTTCTTCTTGTTCATTAAATAAAAATTCTTTATTAGTTTTTTTATTTCCTAAAGGATTTTTTTTTTGAATTTTATTTTCATAAACAGGAGATCGAAAACTTATGATATTTATATTATTATTTATTTTTAAATGATTATCATTATCTTCTATATTATTTATAAATTGTGAATTTGATGTTTGATTATTTTCAATTGGATTTTTATATTCTAATATTTTATAATCGATTGGAGTTACTGAAATTTCATTGATTTCTGATATATTTATATTATTTTCATTTTTATCATTTTCATTATTTACTTCTTGTTTTTCCGCTTTTTCTTTTTCTTCATTCTTATTTTTTTCTTTGTAATCTAAAACTACGAAATCTAAGTCTATTGAATAAAATGAATTTATTATTAAATATTAATTTAATTAAATTGATATTAAAAAGAATTATAATTGTCAATTCAATTTTAAGTTGAGTACCTTCTTTTTCTTCAATTCCTGATAATATATCATCTTTATTTTCATTGCTTAAATATGCTTTTTTACTAATATAATCCTCTTCTAAATTTGCATTTATATTTAAAAAATCTAATTTCATTCTAAAATTCATTTTTCCGCTTTCTGAATTTTTTTTCTGCTAAAAAGTTATTTTTTATTTAATATTAATTGTAGATGTTATAAATGTAATTAAAATGAAATCAAAACTACCTTAACAATTATATCATTTTCTATTTCTTCTTTATTTACATCATCGTTCTCTATTTTATTATCCAAATTAAGATTATCATTAACTCCTATATGATGTTTTTTATTTGAATGAATTCCTAATCCACGTTCCCTTGTTGGGCTTTTTATTATTATTTTTTTAAAAGCTTTCAAATTATTTGGAAAAAGATTATCAAAAATGAAAGGAATAATTTTTTCTTTTATTTGAGCTTTATTTGGGTTACAATTTATAAGCTTATAGCTTAATATGATTTTAAAAAAAGCTAAAATGAAGCATCTCACATCTATTAAAGAAATGGAATAATTGAATAGCAGATAGTCAATTAAATTATTTGATATTAGCCCCTCTAAAATAAGTTCTGAGATTTCATTTGACTTGCGTGTCAAAGTAGTTGACTTCCTGAAAAATTCGATAAGTACGATAATTATTCCTTTTTGAAGGCAAGTAGATATATCAAGTATAAGCAATTTAATGAAGTTTTTAAAATTTCTTAAATCCATAGCATTTTTTGAAAAATCAGACTCTTTTAGCATGAGATTCAATATCACTTTAATTAAAAAATTTAATCAATAAAAAAATAAATTTTAGTATATCTGATAATGCTAATTAAGATAATTTATAGATAAAGCCTATTATTTTGGGAAAAATAAAAACAATAAAAAAATTATTATCATCCTTCTAATTTTACTTAAAATATGTTTGATTTTTTCTTGTAGAGTAGGTTTCATGATATCTTTTGACTTGAATTGATTCGTTTCTTCATCAGCAATGAAATTATCTCTATGCTCTTCACAGCAATATTCAAAATAATGCGTTTTATCATATTCAACAATCTATAATTTTCAAAAAATAAAAAGCATGATTGATTAAGATATTATATCAATAAATTCTTAAAGCTAAAAATTTATTCTGAATTCAAATTTTAAACTTATTTACAATAGAAGATAGACTTTTTATATTCATAAACTTGTTAATTTCTGTAGGATCTGAAACATAGCATTGATAGAGTGTTTTCCAAATTTCAATCTGCAAATTAATTTCAAATTTGAGTAAAATTTTCACATTAAGCAAAATATTATCCAAAAAGATTTTACAGAGATTATTCTTTCCTATACAAGAAAAAAAATGTTTTAGCAAGTCTTTAAAAATATTTAGCAAACTAGGATTGAAAATTTCTTTGTCGAATTTCTCAATGAAAATACTCAAAATTTGAAAGAAATTTTTTTCAAGGGCATCTTGCATATTCTTTTCCCTTTCAAATAAAATATGTGAAATTAACTCCATAAAATAAACAAAATTTTCTTTATAGGTATCAGAAAGCCACATTAATTCAACTATAGGTAAAATGTTATTTATCCCTCCTAATAAAAATATATTTTTTTGAAAGTTATAGAAAGTTCTTACCCCACAAACACCAGTATTAAGCTTTTCATA
>Ga0194116_10005332_pt1 | contig 14213 bp, 11 predicted proteins | sample TA2MahsurfametaG_4_FD_148617 | JGI IMG/M metagenome (GOLD analysis project Ga0194116, IMG submission 148617) | Freshwater microbial communities from Lake Tanganyika, Tanzania - TA2015008 Mahale S9 surface | ecosystem: Environmental > Aquatic > Freshwater > Lake | place: Tanzania: Lake... | reverse complement strand
CTGAGCATCCTTGATGACAATGTATCTGAGAATAATGGATGAATCACCGTAATTCTCAATCTGAATATAATTCCCATTCTCGTCTTGAAATACAATGACATCTTCAATATGAAGAGTTCTTGTCGTTTGAGGTACATCAGGTTCAAAGATGAAGGATTCTTCTAATTTTATATTTCGAATTGAATATTTTTTGGTTACGTACGGTATAACGTAATTCATCGTAACTAATTCATCTTCCGAGATTGCTTTCAATTTATTTACCGCTGTATTGAAGTAAGCGTTGTTGTAGATCATCGTTCTGAATTGAGTTGGATATGTTCTTTCGTTATTCATAATTTTTTCTTTTTTTATAATTATATCTATTCCCAAAAGAAAAACAAGTCCCCCCGAAGAAAAAGAAAAGATTTTTTGAATAAAAATCAAATTGCCTGATCCAACAATATTTCTATTGAAGTTTGGAGAGAATTAGAGACATACTCTCAATGTAGTCTATCTTTTTGATACCAATAAATATTCGATTGAATATTTTGATATCAATGTTAGCAAGAATATTTTTTTAGTAAATATAATTTTTTTGAAATATTTCAAAGAGTTTAGGATTACAAGATGTCAACTTGACTTTTAGGATAATTGAATTATTTATTAATAAAAATATCACCATGAAAACAAATAATTTAAGTAACGCTAGTTCGAATGAAAATCAAGATATTCAAAAAGATGACAGGAACATTCCATACAATTATTCAAGGATGTTCCAAGAACTTGTAGATTATATTAACAACACCGAGGTAGATCATCAAGTTTTACCTCATGATTCTACCTTTTTTACCACCAGAACTTACAGGTATAATTTTGGACGCTATCGCAAAGACGGTTTTATCAATTCAGTTTACGTAAAAGGTGAAAATGGTTCAATTATTGAATTTATTGAACATGGCGAAAACGGCATTGAAATTATCAATATTCAATACTCCAATATTCTATCTCAATTTAATGACTTTGAAAGTTTGTATTTGGATTTTATTGCTCTGGTCAATAAAGTATACGATGCTTCCGTACGAATACATATTTTTTTGACCGACGATTTTCTCATTTTAACGAGAAGAGGCGACTCGTATGAAAATATGCTCGAAGTCCTGAAAAAAGTTGGCTTTAAGGCCTCTTATGTGGATTATGAGAATGAAATGGCCACACTCTATTACAAGCAATTTAATGAGTATGAGGTAACGGATTTTGCGGATGATAACTACGAGATAGAATTTCATCGCAGCTTGCCTCGGCACGAATCAGAGGACGATGATTGTTTACCCTTTTGACTTTTTGGAAATGTTTCTTATACTTTTTAAAGAACCAATTCACAATCAAAATGCGAAATCTAGATCAAATCACCTGTCCCATATGCAATGAGAAATTCATGGAATCCGAGTACTTGTCTGAAGTATTCAAGGATGACACCAAAACCAAATTTATTTCAAATCTGGTGACCCATTACCGACACAGTCACATCAGTTACTGGAATAAGTGCTGGGGTCGCAATGGTGACAGGTACCGGGGTCATTGGTTCAAGGATTACGATATCGAAAAGGCCAAGGTCAACAATCGAGCCAAACGTCAGATTATACGCAAGGCCGGTACAGTACTCAAGACCATGGGCATTGGTCCAAGGCACTTCAAAAGGCTACAGGAGACCGATGTCAAAACAATGGACCTTGCCCTCAAGGTTCTAGGCCAGGATTGAACCTGGCTCGCCTATGAGGGTCTGAGTGGCGCCCAGTACAGGAGGAGTGAAAGGGGGGGTATGTTTGTTTTCTGTTGACTAGTTCTTTTCCACCCCCTCCTTCTTCTTCCTTGTGGTTAAATCGGTCTGTCCTGGGGTTGTTTATTACGCCTTTTCTTTTTTTCTCTAAGAACTTGGATCAACTGAATTACCATTCAAATATGATTTTGTAAGATTATTTGGAACAATCCTGTGAAATTAAGTCAAGGTTGGGATTATTTCTACGTTTTAAAATCGATATAATGGATAAGTCTAGTTCTAAAATATGCATAGAGGGGATTAAGGAATGTCCACTTTCAGCCTTACACAATTACAACGTTTTCTCTTTAAATTAGCCTTTGACAATTATTGCAATATTTAAGTTATTTTTAACTCTATATTATATGATGAAAAATGAACTTTTATCCTCAGAGTATTTCACATTTACTAAATGAAAAACTAAACTTTCTCATTAAATGATAAATTCAATATTATATCTTCGAGCAATTATTTTTGCTTTATTTTTTATAACTATAAATATATTTTCTTGTCAAGGACAATCAAATGGTCAAAAGTACTATTCTTTATCTGGTCAGGATGCTGAAACAATTAAAAAAATTATAAAATATTCAATTTCAAGTATGGATACGGTCTCAGAAGAAATGCATGCCGATTTCTGGAAAGTTGTAATAAAAAATGGTGGGAATCCAAATAATATTAAGGAAATAGGATCAATAGATTATATTAAAGAAGATTTAATTGAAATAGGTATATCATATCAAAAGGCATTTTATGAAGATGCTTTGATTTCATACAGAAAAGGTAAGTCATTTGAGAGTGAAAAGAGAAAAAAGTTAAACAAAAAATTAGAGAATACTAGGATAGAAAAGAACAAATTACTTATGATAAAAATCGCCAACCAAGAGCCAATTTCTTTTAATGGCGAGGAAATTGTTTTAGACGAAGAAAAAATCAAAAGTATTCTTAAAAATATTGATGGCGCATTTATTTTATTTGAGCACAATTTGAATATTTTATTCTCTGAAAAATATTATAAATAGTGAGACTAAGTTCCCGAAGAAAGTTTGCAGAAATGATATTTTTCCTAGGTTGGAAACGACATAAGGATGATCATTACACCTCAAGTTCAGTTTTGGATTTGGTCCATCAAAACACGGATTTAATTCAGTCAAAACCATTTCTGGAGGATGAATATCTACGAATATTTGGTATCGATAATCCTGCTTGCAGGAGTAGGGACGTATTTATTTTGGTTTATTGGATCAAGTTGGAAGCGGAAATGGATTTGATTTTTAAAAGGTTATTTGAAAGCAATGTTGAGGATTTTAAGAATTTTTATTATCCAATTATCCATAAATTGAACAAACACCATCATTTTGCTAATCGTGAAGAACTCAATGTTGATTTATTAGTTAATCCAAATGGGGATGAACCAGATGATGTTGATGATTTTCCTGATTATACTTTACCACCTTATTGGCGGGTGGAACTTATACTCCCAGTTCCCGATAATTTAAATCAAAAGAATTTTTATCATCATAAATTTCGGATGTACTACATTGGACTTTTTAAATTTTTATACAAAGAAATTACCACCAAAACCTTAACTCATGTAGCATATAATTCATTTTTGACAGGGTACATTAAGAATACACTTGAAGGTTTAGGTTATAGTTACAAAAGGAATTTCACAAACCACCAGTATATTGTCGATGTATATGTACATCTTTTTTATAAAAAAGAAATTCGTTTGATTTATCAATTGTTGCACAATTCAATTTTGGTTAATTTTGAAGGCATTTCTGAAGCGGCTATAGAAGAACTTCTTGCGGAGTGTCATCTTAATATTCCGATGGGTGTTAATCATAGATTTCCAACAACTTTACAACTGGATTTTGGAGAGGACCAAGATTTAGTTGATTTTTTGGAAGATTTAGAAGGCCAAGCGTTAACGTTGAATAGAGTTTGTTTAGGACCAGAAGTTGAGATTGTGGGTCAAAGAGAATTTTTTCGAAGATTTTGGGATATGCCGAATTTATAGCTATATTTGTAGCACAAATAATTTATAAAGGATATGAACAAGTCAAAATCCTTCAAATTTTCGCCTTCTTCGGAGGAATTTGAAAAGATACTGAGCAAACTCGGGGCCATCATTGAAAAGCAAAATATCGAGATTCGGAAGCTTAATCTAAAATTGGAACCCATTAGGCAAGAGCTTGATGAGGCCATTTTTCGCTATAATAAGGTTAATTCTCTATTTGCACCCACAATTTCCCTGTCCAGAATTCCGAGACCCAAGGACTGGGATGAGGACAAAAAACAGTTGGACGAACACATCCGAGGTCGTGTGAAATTCACTATCGATGGAGAAACCATTAATATCCCGGTTTACATAGGCGAAGTCAAGAAATTGAAGGAACAGTACCCAGGCGTCAAGGACGAAAGTCCTGATTGGTATGAATTAATCCAAAAGATTGCGATGGAGAAGAGTTTTACCCGATTAAAAGAACTAAAACCCCGCATATTCGACCCTTATCTGGGGTAATTGTCTGGGGGGGTATGTTTGTTTTATGTTGACTAGTACTTTTTCATACCCCCCCTCATTCTTCTTCTTTCTTGTGGTTAAATCGGTCTCTCTTGGGGTTGTTCTTGGTCCTTATGGTTAAAATTCCTTCATAGGGGGTTATTTGGGGGTTTATAGTTGGTAGGGGGGTTATATTGATTACTTTTATATTTTACCTAACAGCAAATTTTTACACTAAATTGGATTGAGATTAATTTATTTAATAATGAAGACAATCTTTAAATATTTGACAGCTTTCTTTTTGATTTCAACCACGCAAATGCATGGTCAATCTAATTTCTATACTGGTAATTTAAAGTATGATAATAATAACCAAACACCATTAGTTGGGGTTCCAGTTAGTCTTAGAACCTTTCTCGGTTACCTTGTGGCAAGTGATACAACTGATTCATCGGGTTTTTTTAGAATGTCTGGTTTTCCTAATGGATCATATATCGTCGAGATTGATGTTAATTATGCATGGGGAGGTGTAACTTCTACGGATGCATTATTAGTTTTGAGGTACTTTAATAATTTTGTATCATTAAATCCCCTCCAAATTAAGTCAGGCGATGTAAATGGAAGTAACAGTACAAATAGTGCAGATGCCTTGCTAATTAATAGAAGGATTACGGGTCAGGTAGGTTCTTTTTCGGTTGGAAATTTCACTAGTACGCCTTCAACCTTAAATTTTAATGGAGTACCGATTACTACTAACATTAGAGCACTTGCAGTCGGAGATGTCAACAAGAGTTATACCCCAATTTCTACTCATCCGACAATTGTTTTAGATACGGTTTATGGTAATATTTTTATGGGTACAGCAACAGTCACTTTTACAAATAGTGGGTCAGGAGTTTATGAACGTGGAATATGTTGGGGACCTTCGCCAAACCCGACAATACTTTCACAAAAGGTTGTTGTGGGTAAAGGAGGATTTAGTTTTCGGACGTCATTTGTATCTATTGATCCTGATAATATTCAATACGTAAGAGCTTACGCTATTACCTCATCAGGAGTATCCTATAGTAATGAGCGGAGTTTTATTTCTACTTCTGGCCCACCATGTCCAGGTATGGTTTCTGTAAATGATGTTGAAGGAAATATTTATAAAACAGTTCAAATTGGAACACAATGCTGGATGCAAAGCAATCTTAAAGTAAGTAAATATAGGAATGGAGATGTTATTCCGACTGGACTTAATAATAGTGATTGGCAATCAACAACAAGTGGGGCGTATTCAGTATACAATAATGACCCTATTAATGAAAATTGGTATGGTAAATTATACAATCATTATTCTGTAACAGATGTAAGGGGTTTATGTCCTACTGGTTGGCACGTCCCAACGGACAGTGAAATTAATACTCTTTTAGGCGGTTTTGGAAGTTTGGCAATGGAGGCATTGATAAGCACTGGATGGGTAAATAATTGGAGTCCAAATTACCCTTTTTTCAACGTAGCGATTTATCCAAACAATATTAGCGGGTTTTCTGCTTTACCAGGTGGTAATAGAGGTGATGATGGCGTCTATAATAATCTTAACAGCTTGGGGTATTGGTGGACCTCTACATTAGATGCGGGATTCTCTGCAAAATTATTTTATTTACCAAATTTGCAACGGGGTTCTTATTTTCGCCCTTTGGGTATTTCTGTCCGATGTGTTTACGATAGTTTAATGGCTCCAACAGCCCCATTAGTTAGCACATATCGCGTTGATTCAATAACTTCGAATAGGGCATTAGTTTCTGGTTTAGTTTGGACATCGGGTGGTTCTTCCTCTATTACATCTAGAGGTTTTTCATACTCAGGTCCAAATATATCGCGAAATATAACATTTATTGGTAACCAATTGGGGCATTTCTCTGCTAGTTTAGATACTCTCACTCCTTTAACTACGTACAGTGTAAGGGCATTTTCGACTAATTCAATTGGCACTGGTTATGGTAATAGAATCTTTTTTACCACATTAGCACTTCCAGCTATACCAATAGTAAATACAATAAGTATAAGTTTCATTACCTCTCAAGGAGCTACAACAGGAGGTAATGTTACCTCTGACGGAGGAGCAAGGGTCACCGCAAGGGGAGTGGCATATGGCACGATCCAGAATCCAACTACGGCCAATAGTACCACAAGTAATGGAACAGACACGGGTGTTTTCTTAAGTACGCTTTCCGGTTTGACGGCATCAACTACGTATTATGTTAGAGCGTACGCTATAAATAGTGTCGGTACGTCATATGGAAATCAGGTAAGTTTTACGACCTTGGCAGGCTCCTCAAATTTTACCTGCGGCACATCTACGGTTTCTGATTTGAATAATAACACTTACAACACTGTGCAGATAGGAACGCAGTGCTGGACTCAGAGTAATTTGAAGGTGAGCAAGTACAGGAATGGGGATAATATCCCCACGGGGTTGAGCAATAGTGCTTGGCAAAACGCCACCTCTGGCGCTTATGCTATTTATAACAATGACCTAGTGAATGATGGATTGTACGGGAAGTTGTACAACTATTATGCGGTCACGGATGGACGGGGCTTATGCCCTACAGGGTGGCATGTTCCAACGGATGATGATTGGGTGACTCTTGAGGACTATTTGGGAGGGTCAGGTGTAGCAGGAGGAGCCTTGAAAAGTACTGCGTTGCAACCCACCCCTGGGGGTTGGTTATCACCGAACGTAGGTGCTACGAATTCATCTGGTTTCACTGCTCGACCGGGTGGCACTCGCAACGACTTCGGAGTTTTCAGATTCTTGGACACTCTCGGTATGTGGTGGTCTTCATCCGTCAGTTCGGGCGGGTACCCATGGTACCGCTACTTGGGCAACAGCTACATTTGGCTCTTGCGCGGTTCCATATACATGACTTCCGCTTTTTCGGTTCGCTGTTTGAAGGATAGCGTATCAGGAGGAGGTTTAGTATCATGGTCCACGGTAATAACCACATCGATTACATCAAACACGATAATGGGCGCTATTACAGGAGGTAATGTTACCTCTGACGGAGGAGCCTCGGTCACGGCCAGAGGTGTAGCGTATGGTACCATCCAGAATCCAACCACGGCCAATAGTACCACAAGTAATGGAACAGGCACGGGTACATTCAGCAGCACGCTTACGGGCCTTTCGCCATCGACCACCTATTATGTCAGAGCCTATGCCACGAATAGTGTGGGTACGTCATATGGAAATGAGTTGATTTTTGCAACTTCGGCAACAAATTTAGCCTGCGGCACTTCCACGGTATCGGATGTAGACAATAACGCGTACAACACGGTACAAATTGGAAACCAATGCTGGACGCAGAGTAATTTGAAGGTGAGCAAGTACAGGAATGGTGATTTTATACCCACGGGTCTGATTAATAGTGCATGGCAGAACACGACATCTGGGGCGTATGCGATTTATACCGATGACCCATATAATGATGCTTTGTACGGGAAATTGTATAACCATTATGCTGTCACGGATAGTAGGGGCTTATGCCCTACAGGTTGGCATGTTCCAACGGATGGGGAGTGGAAGGTATTGACGAAGTATTTGGATCTAAGTGCTGATACGAATACGACTAGTAGTACGGTAAGTACCACGGCCGGAGGCACCTTGAAGGGCACAGTAATGCAACCCACACCCGGTGGCTGGAATCCTCCGAATACGGGGGCCACGAATTCTTCGGGTTTCACTGCCCCGCCGGGCGGCCTTCGGAGCTTCAACGGAGTTTTTAGCGACATAGCCAGCAACGGGTATTGGTGGTCCTCCTCCGTCTCGTCCGGGTCCAGTGCCTGGAACCGCGGCCTAAACAACACCGCCAGCAACATCTACCGCAGCAACATCAACCGTACTTTTGGCTTCTCGGTTCGCTGCTTGAATGATATTGCTTCACCCACGGTATCAACAACATCGGCTACAGGCATCACATCAACAGGAGCCACAACGGGGGGCAATGTAACGTCCGGCGGAGGAGCCTCGGTCACGTCGAGAGGAGTGGCGTATGGCATCGCCCAGAACCCAACCACGGCCAACAATATAACGTTCGATGGAACAGGAACGGGTGTTTTCACAAGCACGCTTTCGGGTCTGACGTCATTGACGCTTTACTATGTGAGAGCCTATGCCACGAACTCTACGGGCACGGCTTATGGAAGTCAGGTGAGCTTCACGACTTCCGCAGTATTGCCAACGGTAACAACGACATCGGCTACAGGTATCACGTCAACAGGAGCCACAACGGGGGGCAATGTAACGTCCGACGGAGGAGCCTCGGTCACGTCGAGAGGGGTGGCGTATGGCACTGCTCAGAACCCAATGACCGCCAACAGCACCACGAGCAATGGAACAGGAACGGGCGTTTTCATCAGCACATTAACGGGCCTGACGGGAGGGACCCTCTACTATGTGAGAGCCTATGCCACGAACTCTACGGGCACGGCTTATGGAAGTCAGGTGAGCTTCACGACTTCCGCAGTATTGCCAACGGTAACAACGACATCGGTTACAGGTATCACGTCAACAGGAGCCACAACGGGGGGCAATGTAACGTCCGGCGGAGGAGCCTCGGTCACGTCGAGAGGAGTGGCGTATGGCACCGCCCAGAACCCAACCACGGCCAACAATACAACGAGCGATGGAACAGGAACGGGTGTTTTCACCAGCGCGATTACGGGCCTTTCGCCATCGACCACCTATTATGTCAGAGCCTATGCCACGAACTCTACGGGCACGGCTTATGGAAGTCAGGTGAGTTTAACAACCTCGGCAGCGGCTCCTCAACCATGCCCAGGAACACCAACAGTAACCGATGTGGACAATAACACGTACAACACGGTACAGATAGGGACGCAGTGCTGGACGCAGAGCAATCTGAAGGTGAGCAAATACCGGAACGGTAATAACATTCCTACAGGGTTGAGCAATAGTGCTTGGCAGGCTACGATCTCCGGGGCGTATGCGATTTACAACAACGACTCGGTGAATGGTGGATTGTATGGAAAGTTGTACAATCATTATGCGGTGACGGATAGTAGGGGTTTATGCCCAACAGGGTGGCATGTTCCATCGGATGCAGAATGGACTACTCTTGAGAATCAATTGGGAGGGTCAAGTGTAGCAGGAGGAGTCTTGAAAAGTACTGCGATGCAACCCACCCCTGGGGGTTGGAATTGGCCGAACACGGGAGCCACCAACTCTTCGGGCTTCACTGCCCTGCCGGGCGGCCTTCGGGACGTCAACGGAGCTTTCTATGGCGTGACCATCAACGGATATTGGTGGTCCTCCTCCGTCTCGACCGGGGGGCCCAGTGCCGTTGCCTGGAACCGCGACCTGTACTACAACCTCAGCAGCATCTACCGCATCACCCGCAACCGTACGGGTGGCCACTCAGTACGTTGTTTGAAGGATTAAATTATCTTTTTATTGAGTAAAAAGACAAAAAGTGGATTTTCCCCTATACTACAACCATTGATGCTTCAGGTCAGCACGGTTTGGTTTGTGCTCCTTTAGACCAAGGGAGTTTTCAGTGGGGATGTCATAATACAGATATTGTGGGTACTTCGACCGCAATAAATACGGGTCAAGCGAATACAAACTTGATTCTATCGGGGTGTTCTACAAGACCTATTGCAGCAAGGGCATGTGATAATTTACTGTTAAATGGTTATGGTGATTGGTATTTGCCAAGTCTGGAGGAATTGCAATTAATGTATTCAAATTTACGTATTCAGAGTATAGGTTGATTTATGAATCATTCCTACTGGCCTTCTACTCAAATTAAACCACGACCTCCATATCATAATGACCTCGCCTATTATGTTAGCTTTTTTGATGGCTATGTAGGTAATTCGTATAAGTTTGTGAATTTTCAGGTTAGGGCAGTGCGCGCTTTTTAATTAACCATTCAATTATTCAACCATTGAGTTGTGCGGCTCATTCGACCCTTTGACCATTGCCCCCGACCGTAAGGGAGGGTGGCACGTGTCGCTGAGCAGTTGAATTAAGGAAATCTACCATAGGTCAAATTGACGATACCCTGATAGGAGAGGGAGGGTCGTAGGAATTGTCATCCCAGGTCAAGACCACCAAAATCGATGCTTGATTTTGGGATAGCCGGACATTAAAAAATCGAAAAGGCGCGAAAAATTGCGTTTTTGGCGTTGCAACGCATTATTTTAATTATACCAAGTATAGCAAAAACTCGGTATGCAATAGTATATTTGCCTGTCTTAAAACTCAACCAAAGATGACAAATATAGTTCCCAACGCATCACTTGCAAACGTAGCATCTGATACCTCTACTTTCACACCGTTAGTTGTTCCAAATGACAACCGGGTGACAACCACATTAGAGACGGTACAAATCTTGACATCGGAAATCGAGGAAAAACCAAGTACGCTTTACGTATCGAGTATTGGAACGAGTTCGGACTGTTTTGCGGAGTACATTGAGAAGGTCGGATTCAAGGTTCCCATTGTTGTTGCTCCAAATCCTGAAGGAAGTGATTTTCATTACAGGGTCGTGGACGGCAATTCACGCCTACGTATTGCGAGGGAGCTAAACTGGATGACCATCCCTTGTGTTATTGTTGATGATGAAACGGAGGAATCGCTTCTTCGGATAGGTTTGAATGTCACCCGTCAAAAGAGCCGTTTTGAACACTATTTGGAGTTGAATGAACTCAAGGCCTTGTTGGGTTACAAGCAAGGATCACGCTTGGACAAGAATATCATCTCCGAGGGTTCTCGTGAGATCCTGATGGAACTTGCATCCAAAGTCGGATCATCGGGAACGATCACCAGTTTGAATTTTGTGGTGAAGGCGCTTAAGGTTGTTCGTGATCAGGGTGGCGAAGAGGACAAGAAGGAAGTGGATACCTTGATTGGTTTATTGGCCAACGACACCATCAGTGCCTCAGCGGCTAAACGACAGGCACAGAAATTGATTACCAAGGTTCGCAAAGAGAAAACCTACCTTCCTCTTCCGAGTGCCTTGGAGGTTGATTCCAATATGAATACGGAGGCATATCAACTCATTGTGGGTGATACCCTAGAGGTTGCTCGTAAAGGTCAAGTCTTACCCTTGAAGGGCGTACAGTGTGTCTTTACGTCACCTCCCTATTTCAATAGGTCTCACATTCATTACGATGGTGATCCAAATCTGTCGACAACCGCTGATTTGGACTTTTATGTGAATGGACTGGCAGACATATTTACCTCCCTCAAACCTTACCTCAGCGAGGATCATACGGTCTGGGTTAATCTAGGTGATGGTATGGTGGGTGGTGAGTACACCTGTGCACCCTATGCTTTTGTCCTGGAGATGAAGAGGCGTGGTTTCCGTTTAATCGATGAGTACATCTGGTCCAAACCAAACCCGATCCCGAATGGTAATATGGACATCACCCAAGTTACACGCTCCCACGAGAATGTCTTTGTCTTTTCTTGTGCGGAGGTATCACCTCTGTACACGCCAGCTCTTTTGACCAAGGTTAATGGAGCAACCGGCACCAAATCCCAGGCATACTCGGTGAACATGAGCGCCAATATTGATCATAGTGTTTGGCATACTTCAGGTGCGGCATCATACCGTAGGCTTCTTCAACTCATCACGGGTGTAGAGATCAATCATCCAGCACTGTTTCCGTTAGCATTACCATGGTTGGCCCTTCAAATTGCGACTCGAGCAAACTCTGTGGTTCTTGATCCATTTTGTGGTCAATCTGGAATGGTAGGCCTGGCAACCCAAGAACTGGGTGAGGGAAGGAGGTTCATAGGCATAGATCAGAATGAGGCTTATGCCAGAGCGTACTCCCTCATCCTAGCCAAGGCCAAAATGGGCAAAGTCGACATCACCACCGAGTCGATGGTTGACCAAATCATGGCCAAGGTTGCAGCATAAAATTTTGTATCAAAAATATTACGCAAGGCGCTACAAATATGAAAATCGTGTGTATCTTTGTGTCGTTGTTGATCAGCAATAGTTCTTCTCTCTCACCCCTTCATCTTTTCACCCATCAAGCCTCTCACCCTCTCTCCAACCACAGACTAGTCTAAAAAAATTTACCCAAAGTAGTATAGCAGATTTGCGCAACTGCTGACTACGAATGCTCAACAAAGTTACAACCAAAACCATGAACCACTCCACCTCACCTGCCGCTGACTTTGATGGTCAGTACCTAACCTTGAAAGAGGCCCGAACTCAGATCGCTGACCTTCAAAAGTTGGTCAATGTATTGGTCTCAAGCTACGGCGAACTCAAACTCGAGATTGAAGTGATCAGGCAAAGCCTGGCTTCCATCACTCAGACCCTCGAGGACAGGTTGAATACCGGCAAGGATCAACCTCAGTACCTGACCACTGCGGAGGTTTCCAAGAGAACTGGGTACACCTCTTGTACGATCCTGAAGTTTGTTAAGGAGGGCAAGATCAGCCCGACGGGGTATGCGGGCAAATTCAAGAAATTCCACATCGATGAGGTGGAGAGTTTTATGGGAAGGCTCGACCTGAACCAACCCAGGCCTTCTGCTCAAGGAAAATCGAAGAGGGGTTCTTCAAATTTAAGCACATCCTTCAACAATCGCAGGGCGGCTTAAACTATTCACAGCAACATCTAAAATCAATTCAATCTTTTTCTCCCACTTTCAAAAAATTCAACAATGCCAAAATCACGCAAAAATCCTCGCAGAAAAGTCACTCGTACACCGCAACCATCAAATCATAAAAAAGTAAAAATCAAAGGTTTAACAACGAGAATAAAAGGGAAATTTGGAAATGGTAAAAATTATGAAGTAGACCAAGAAATGTTTGATTTTTATTCGCCTGGTTTCCTAATGTTAATCAACAAGGATGATCCCATGGACGTGACACCAGTGAAAATTGATGTTCTTACTTCTTGTGCCCTTGAGGTTTTAGATGAAAATTCACTTTTCGGAAAACAATCTTACGCTTCAGAAATATCATGGACCTACGAAGGTATTTGTGAAGAAGGACATGTAAATTATGTTGGAGTAAAATACAATAATGGAGTAGAAGAAAGGTTTTTTTATAGTTTTTGTAGCCTATACGAAGGAATGGTATTATTTCATATCATTGAGATTTTTGAAAATGGCAAAATTAAAATGATTTTGAGTAAAGGTTTTAAACAGCCTACAAAAATGTCTAATGAGAACTTGGAATCATTAGCACAACAATTTTTGTTTGGATCAGTTCAATCATAATGCTAATCCAAACCCCCAATCCCATATCCATATTAACATGTTAGTACCCCTTTTTTGAGACAGGTTTAAAATGTTTGTTTTCTGTTGACTAGTTCTTATCCATACCCCCCTACTTAGACCCAGATTACACCCCCCCTCATAAGGGCCTCAGAGGGGTATCCCCTTCCTTCCCTCTTGGGTGGAACGAATCCAGATGAGGTCAATACTCAAAGAAAAATTTCCCCAAAAATTTTTGGAAAATTGACCCTCCTGGGACTTGTGATCAGGGCTTGGATTGGTCAACCTCAGGTATTGTATTCGGACGACTGGTGTGAGAAGGCGGGTGGTCAATTTCCCGGAATGAGGGGGGTGGTCAATTTCCCGGAATGAGGGGCTAAACCCGGGTTCATCTGCTTTGGCTTGTTATGACCTTGATAAATTTGGGACTTTTTTTGGGACTTTTTGGGAGAATGAAGGGGGAGATTTCGCTCCCCCTCTTCGTAACTCCCTGATTATCAGGTGGGCCCTGCAGGGCACGATCCTGCGACCTACTGATTATGAGTCAGACGCTCTAACCGGCTGAGCTAAGGGCCCGTCTGCGGATGGCTGAACCGATCGGCAGAAGTGGGGCGAAGTTAAGAAAGGGAGCCTAGCCTTCGTCAACCGGGCGGATGAATT
>Ga0194116_10005328_pt1 | contig 14220 bp, 13 predicted proteins | sample TA2MahsurfametaG_4_FD_148617 | JGI IMG/M metagenome (GOLD analysis project Ga0194116, IMG submission 148617) | Freshwater microbial communities from Lake Tanganyika, Tanzania - TA2015008 Mahale S9 surface | ecosystem: Environmental > Aquatic > Freshwater > Lake | place: Tanzania: Lake... | reverse complement strand
AAAAGCACTCAATTTTATTTATAATGATTGATAATGATTGATAATCATTGATAATGCTACCTCCTGTATTTAATATATAACAAATTTTTTTATGGTGATTTATGTCAAAACTAAAGGGTATTTACAGATTGCTGTAAGGAGGTAATTATTATTGATGAATTATCTTTATATTACTTATTTTATTAGATATAAATTAAATATAAATAAAATATAAATTAAATATAAATTAAATATATTTAAACATATTGAGTTTATTAATATATATTGTAATAACACATACAATCAAACGAAATGAGTAATATTTTTAAAGCTAATTCTAGGTTTTCTGCTTTATTGGATGATAAAAATGATTCAAAAAAAGATAAAGGTAAAGATAAAGAATCTAAAAATAAAGAAAAAGAATCTAAAAATAAAGATAAAGAATCTAAAAATAAAGAAAAAGAATCTAAAAATAAAGATAACGATAAACAGGATACATTTAACTCATTTAAATCTTCAGAAAAAAAGGATCCTCCATTTAGCAGTTATCACGAAAATGAAAGCGAAAGACAACGGTATAAATTAGAAAGAACAAGAGAACAAAAAGATTTCAAAAAGAAACAAGAACAAGAGAAGTTAGAACAAGAGAAGTTAGAACAAGAGAAATTAGAACAAGAGAAACAAGAACTTTTAAATATCAATAATTTTCCAGAACTAATTAGTGTTGCTAAAAAGGAAGTAAATAATAATGTAAGTTATGTAAATATATTAAAAAAAGAACAAGAAATTAAAGACTCTTGTATTGACCCTGATTTAGTGAATTTAGACCCAGGATGTCTTCTCATTAAAAAGGATCGAGAAACAGGAAATATAATCATGAAATATGGTATTGGAACTGTACTTTATGAAGAACCTACAAAATCAGAAGAAGAAATACGCTTAGATATATACAACTCATTAGTAGAACTCCATGAAAAAAGAACCGAGGAATATATTGAATTAAATGGATATGATATATGGGAAAAAATGTTTAAATATCCTGATTGGGAAGAAAGGGAAGCATATCTATATGAAATAGATGATAGTTCAGATGAGGATGATAATGATAGCGAGAATCATGATCATGATGATTATGACGATTATGATTATGACGATTATGATGATTATTGAATTATATGATGATTATTGAATTAGTTTAAAATGTTAATGAATTATATTCAAATATATTAATTATGGAATTTGAATATAATAAATTAGATGATGAATGGATTAATAATTTTGAAAAGACGGATAGGTTGTATAAAGATTTTTACAAAGATGATGTTTATTATATCAATTTAAGAATCATTTATATTAACAGAGACAATGAAATAGATAAAATCAAACACGAATCTTTATTGACTCATTATCCAAATAAAATTTCACAGGAACAAATTTTTGAAATACTTAAAAAAAGTGCTCTTGATAGTGAAACACGTTATTCATTGTTGTCAATTTTGCGATATAACATAAATTTGGAGCCAGATCAAATTAAAAACTATTTATTAAATGGAGATGATAAGAAATATTTATCAGTGATAAAAAATATAGATACAATTATATTTGAAAAGACCATAAATATGTTTCAAGATTTAAATGACTTAATAATTCTTTTCTATGAAAAATCGAAAGATTTGAAAAAAAGTGACCCCAATAATTCCACCAAAAAAATATACTTACGCTCTTTAAATCATAAAAAAACAATTAAAAATCGATATAAAGACTAATATGTATATATAATATCATCAAAATGGCTTCACTTGTAAATATTCTTGATAATTATACTCCTACTCAATTTGGAGAAAATTGTCATGTAGAATATGGTTGGTCTAATAAAATTCAGGAAAAAATTTTACAATTCAATTTTCAGCTAACAAGAACCGATCAACATGGAATACGTAAGCTTGAATTTGTGTTAAGCGAACTTTTAATGAACTTGAAGCATAAGATTGAATTTGGAACTTTCATAGAAAAAGAAGTAGCTAAAGGACATCTGTCAATTCTGTATAGAATGATAGCTCAAACGCGTGATATCATCGATGGTAAAGGTGAGTACGCGTTATCTTATATGATGATCTATACTTGGCATAAGTTTTATCCTGTATTAGCTAAATTCGCTTTAAGATCTTTTGTTACCTTAGATAATAAAGACTCGCACCCATATGGTTCTTGGAAGGATTTGAAGTATTTCTGTGAATATTGCAGGAATCAAGGTGATTATGTTGATTCTTCGTTGGTTAACTATTCAATCAGTTTAATAAATGATCGAATTAAAAAGGATTATAATAATATACTTTATGATGTGAATAATATATCTTTAGCTTCTAAATGGGTTCCTAGAGAGAAGTCTAAATTTGGCTGGCTATATAAATCCCTCGCTACTGACTATTTCAGTGAGTTTTTGGCTACGGCTAAAACCGACGAACAAGAAAGAAATGCTATTCTTAAGTGTAAGACTGAATACCGTAAGGTTCTATCGACGCTTAATCGATATATTGATACTACACAAATTAAACAATGCGAGCAAACATGGCGGGATATAGATTTCCATAATGTAACCTCTATTACGTTGGCAAAGCAAAAAAAGGCATTTTTGAATATTAAAAATAATGGTGAAGTAAGATATCCAGATAATTTTGATAGAGTACAATGTGCGGATAATTTTAACACCCATATTCAAAAGGCTGTAAAAGGTGAAGTTGAAATGAAAGGAAAGCGTATTGGAATGGCTGATTTCACTAAACAAGCCTTGGATTTATTAAAATACCAAAATAATCAGAATGAAAGAGATCTTTTGAACTCTCAATGGCGCGATAATTCCAGCCAAAATGCGCCTCTTGGTAAGATGATTGCTATGGTTGATACTTCTGCTTCTATGTCTGGAAATCCAATGCATGCCGCTATTGCTCTTGGTATTCGTATTGCTGAAAAATCGGTTCTAGGAAAGCGTATAATGACTTTTAGTGCTAAACCAAGTTGGGTTAATTTAGACCCATATCCGGATTTCATTTCTCAAGTTGAAGTCGTCGCCAATGCTGAATGGGGTATGAATACTAATTTTTATGCTGCGCTTGATTTAATTTTGGATGCTATTATTCAGAACAAGATGGCACCAGAAGACGTTCAAGATATGGTGCTTGTGGTTTTATCAGATATGCAAATGGATCAAGGTGATGAATGTGATAAGCTAGTTTTATATGATAAAATGAAGGTGAAATACGTGAATGAAGGTATCAGAGTAAATGGTGTACCATATAAGCCACCTCACATACTATTCTGGAATTTGAGAAGTACATCTGGATTTCCAACATTATCTAATCAACCGAACGCATCTATGATGTCAGGCTTTAGTCCAACTCTTATGAATTTATTTTGTGATGAAGGTTTGGCTGCTCTACAAAGTTGTTGTCCATGGAGTCGGCTGATTAAGAGTTTAGAAAATGAAAGGTATAAAATTATGGCTGATAAATTTAATGAAGAAATCGTGGTTTAATAACAAAATATTACGATCATTAATGATACTAAATCAATGATAAAATATTATAAATCTATTACTATAATATTTTAATTAAATTTATTTTCATATTTTTTTAGACTAAGTTGGAGCCCATCTAATTTTAAATTTAAAGAGTTTAATAAATTTCCATCACCACAATAATTATTTTTAAGTGTAGAATCATTTACTTCTATTAATTCTTTATCACTTATAATCATTTCCGCAATTTCTGATAATTTATATTTTTGATTGTATGAAATATTTATTGTTTTTGGCAATTTTTCTGAAAAATGATCGATATAATATTTTACTATTTTCACAAAATCATCTTCATAGACGAAATCAAAATACTTATCTTGGAATATAGTGATTTTCGTAGAATTTTTTTTTGCGAGAAAACAAGATTTGATAAATCTATCATTTTCTTCATTAACATGAAATATATTAAAAATTCGTAGGTTAATAATATTGTTATATTGTAAACTACGTTGATATATTAAATATTTTGAAAACCCATAATAATCATTTGGTATAGTATTTAATTCTTCTTCTTTTCTGCAATTAATATCTGTAGATCTGTCATATATAGCTCCTGAGTCAAAATTAATTATAAGCTTAAATTTATCAGCGAATTTAATCAAATTTTCAAACATAATTAAATTTTGATAAACTACTTCACAATTTTCTTCTTTTGTTCTTCTACCACCTTTAATTGCTGTATGAATTAAAACATCAAAATCATGATTATTTAAATAATTTGCGACTGATTTATCATCTAATAAATCAAAATCATTCCTTGTAATACACGTAATATCGAATTCATTTGATAAATAATTTTTAATCATCTTAGCAATATTACCATTTCCACCAGTAATTAATATTTTCATGTATATAAATATTTTAATTGTTATTTATATTTTAATTTTAATTAAATATATATGTATTATAAAACGAATATAATAAAATAATAACAAATAATAAAATATTAATTAATTATATGAAAAATATAATTATTTATACGCATATGCAGGAGTTTAATTTAAATGATGGTGGAACAGTCGTTCAATATTTATTAGCGAGAACACTCAGTGCTTTTGGTAAAAATGTTAGAATTTATCCAAGTTCTGGAAAAAAATGTATAAATCCTTTTTATATGAATTTTTATGAAAACGATTTTCCAATTCATGATAATGTAGTTGTAATATATTGTGAAGGTACCCAAGGCAATCCATTGAACGCAAAACATGTTGTGAGATGGATGTTAAGTAAACTAGGACAAAATGTTCCTTATGATTGGCTACACAATTGGGGTAAAAATGAATTAGTATATTATTTTAATTCAGAGGATAAAATAGCACAAAATCCAGAAAAAATAGGAAATATATATAAATTATTAAATGTAATTTATATTAATCCATTTGCTAAAAATATTAACTTTCCCAATAGAAAAGGTACTTGTTTTACGGTGAGAAAATCATATCTAATTCGCGGTCGACAACATCCTGTAGTTCATCCACCTGGTTCTTTTGAAATAACTAGAGCTCATTCTCAAAATGAATGTATTATTTTTTTTAATAAATACAAATATTTTATATCATATGATTCATTAACATTTTTATCAGTTATAGCCGCTTTATGCGGGTGTATATCTATTGTAATTAAAGTTGATGGTTTATCAAAACAAGATTGGTTAAACACTACAGCAGCGGCCGAATATTTGAAGGAAACAAATGAAGGAACTTTATATGGAATAGCATATGGAGCAGATGACTTACAGAACGCAATTAATACAATCCACCTAACTAGAAATCAATGGGAAAAAATTGCTAATTATTCTAAAATAAAATATATAAAGCCATTTATTAGTGATATTGAAAATTGGTCGAATAATATTAATACAATTAAAAATAATTTTTATATTTGAATTATTAAAATTACAATAAAAAAAAATAAATATTAATTTATATGAGTCTTCTTGTTGAGTTAATTGATAATTCTAGAACTGATAAAAATACAACACATTCTTATCTTAATACTTATGAAACTTTATTTAAACCAAAGAAAAATAGTGCTCGTAATATTTTAGAGATTGGTATTCAAGATGGAGGTAGTATTAAATTATGGTATGATTATTTCAAAAATGCTACTATTTATGGTTTAGATATTAGAAAAATCAAAGATATTTGGCCTGAAATAAAAAATAAAACAAGAATTAAAATTGGTTGTTTTGACGCATATAATGAAAATTTTGTAAATAATCAAATTAAACCATTAAATATTAAATTTGACGTTATGATAGATGATGGTCCACATACTTTAGAGAGTATGATATTTTTTATAAAAAATTACTTACCTATGCTTTCAGATAATGGAATTTTTGTTATTGAAGATATTCCATCAATAGAATGGATTAACATATTGTCAAATTTAGTTCCTGAAAATATGAAAAAATGTATTAGGGTTTATGATTTAAGAAAAAATAAAAATAGATATGATGATATTTTATTTACTATTGATTTATCTACCTGACCATACTTTTACTACTGGTGATAAAACTATACCATTTTTAAATGTACTTATGTAGTCAGTAAAAGTATAATCGCAAAGTTTACTTTTACTATTATTATTATTTATACTGCCAAAACAATTATTTATTTCACCTGTTTCTATATAAAATAAGATTCCCATTATTCGTTCTAAAGCACATCTATCACTACGATTTCTTATAACATTTATTAAGTTAGTTAAACAATATTTATTATTTAATTTTATTAAAAAATCATGTGTTATTATAGACTGTGCGCCAAAACAACTCAGCCAATTATTTTTATTCCAATTATGTATATGGTTTAAAATTGTTGTATTGTTTTTTAAATATTTACTAATTCTTATTATATTAAACAATTCACTATCATTATTATAAAAATACCATAACATCATAACATCTTTATTATATTTGTCAAAATTAAATCTTTTATGAAAAAAAACACTATCATGTATAATAATAGCTTTATCAAACCATTTATTTTTTAAATAATAAATATAAGGTAATAATTCTCCACGACCTGGATATTCTGATTGAATTATTTCAATATTTTTATATTCAAACATTGGTTTAACATAAATATAATTACTATTATCATCGATGATAATTATTTTTGAATTGGGATAAAATGTTCTTAATAATTTTATATTATGATTCCAATACATATTTGTTATTTCTGAATTTACGTGTCTCGTTAATATAAATCCATAAGTCATTTTATATTTATAAATATATAAATTTTATAAATTTTATAAATATATAAAACTATAAATTTAAATAACTAAATTATTTTAACAATCATCTCTTTTTTAAATTCTTCTCTGTCTAAAAATGGTTCCATATCTTCGAATGGTCTGCTTGAAAAAGTACCATCTTCATTTTTTACTGAACTTAATTTTGGAAATCTTTGTTGTATTTTACAAAAAACTTCACATATAATAGCTTCTTTTTCATTAAAAAATTGTTCGAATTTATCATTTAACTCATTATTTTTATAAATAGAAATATATTTAATACCATACGCGTTTGATATTTTTTCTGTATCTGGAAAAGATAACCCGCTATCTTTATTTGTTCCATATAATGACTTAAAATATAAATTTTGAGTTATAAAATTAGCACCATACGAATTATTATTAAATATTAATATTTTAATTGGTAGTTTATTATGAATAATAGTTTGTAGTTCTTGAATATTGAGTTGGAATGATCCTTCGCCAAAAATTGGAATAATTAATTTTCTCTTTTCAGCTATTGCGGAACCAATTGCTGCTGTTAATTCAAACCCCATGTCTCCTTGACTGCTAATTATAAAATTATCATTGTGTTTAATTTTAACCATATGCCAAATATTTGTTACAATTGAACCTGACGAACAAATTGTTATTTTATTTGGAGGCGCAATATCATAGAACGTATTTAGTGCGTAATATGGATTTACTCCTTTATCATCTGATATATCTAGTGGTAATTCAAATAACCATTTTTCTCTCCATTTTTTACATATGTTAACCCATTCCTGAAATAATTTTGGCTCGAAATTATAGTTATCAAAAAATAGATTAAGGTCCATATTAATTTTAACTGTATAATTTAAATTAGTTTTTTCTAATTCATTACTATCATTATCAATATAAATAATTTTAGCCTCTCTAGCAAAGGTTGAAGTATTATAACCTACTATACCTTGTGACATTCTACAACCAAGTGATATTAATAAATCACAATTTTGTAAAGTAAAATTACCACATCTATCACCTATTAAACCAACCTTACCACAAAATAATTCATTGTCATATTCAATTAATTCTGTTCCGTGAAATGAAACAACAACTGGAATATTATATTTTTTTATAAAATTTTTAAATTTTTCAGAACAATTACCAAGTTTAATACCATTTCCAGCTAATATAACTGGTCTATTAGATTCTTGGATTAAATCAAATACAGATTTTAATTCGATTTCTGACGGAATAATATTCAAAATATCCTTTTGAATAATAGGAATTTCAATTTCATCCATGAAATAACCTTGAATATCAATAGGAATTGAAAGCCAAACAGGCCCTGGTCTACCATTAAGTAAATTATATATACAATTATGAAGTATATTTGGTATTTCTTCAATGTTACTTATTTCATGACAATACTTTGTAATTGGTTTTACAATTGATATAATATCGCAATCTTGTCCAGCATAATGTCTTAAAGTCATATTTTCATTATTTAAATATCGTGTAACTTCAATACTTTTAGATTGTCCTGATATAAATAATACAGGTAAGCTATCTTGATACGCAACTAAACAAGGACTAATAGTATTAGTAGCAGCACATCCAGCAGTCGTACATACTATCACAGGTTTGGAACATGTTTTACTGTAACCTACACCAGAATAACCACAAGCTTGTTCATGATGTTGATAATATATTTCATAATTTTTATTATTACCAAAAGAGTCATTTAAATGCATTGCAAATCCACCAGTTATGGAAAAAACAACATTAATTCCATTTTTACTTAAATAATCAACAACAAAATCGCTAACTTTCAATCTCATATAAATAAATAAATAGTTATTTATTTATATTAAAACTTATATTTAACATTTATTATTATTTATTCTCTCCTCGATCATTTTAATCCTTAATATATCTTTATTAGCTAACAAAGTATATTTTTTATTTACATATTTTAACCATTCCACTTCAAATACATTGGCCAAATATAATAATTCGTCAAACTTCTCAAAATTAATTTTATGACAATCAAAAATTATATATCTAGTTTCAAATTTGTCTAATAATTTTTTTTCTAATAATTTTTTAATAAAATTTTTGGAATCAACGCTAATTGCACCCCCTAAATAACATTTTGTATTATTTTCCCTCACTTTAATAAATATATTTTCAACAATATCATACATTTCATCTGTATTTACAAAATTTCTATCTTTATTTAAAGATCCAACAAAATCTACTCTACCAACAGTAACAAAATCTAATTTATTAAATTCACAACTTAATTCATCTAAACATCTATATGCATTAATAGTTTCGAGATTAAACCCTTTTTCTCTATCATATCCATATTGATTTAATGAATTTAAAAATTTTTTTAAAGCAAATGAACTTTCTATCATAGGCGCAACAATACTATCACATCCGATATCAATACAATCAACAATATCTCTTTTTGCTTCACATCCACCAATTTTAATAGATAATCCTAAACCAATTGTTGCTGTTAAATAACGCATAGATATTATTTCATTCAATAAAGCTCCTTCGTCTTCATATGAAATTTTGATACCACTACATCCTAAATGTTTTAATTCGAATAAAATTTTTTGTAAATTTTCCATATATACAAATATATTATTATAACAATATAAAATAATTGGTTTACTTTATTGTAAATTTTTAAAAACTGTTTTACATATGGTTTTTAAATTTTGAATCATATTATTGATATTTTTATATATAATTTTTGTTTTACCAATATCATCTAATAGTATGAGACAAACGTCATCTCCTCTATTTTTCTTGTCTGATAGAATATGCTTTATAAAAACTGAATAATCAAAATCAATATCAAAAAATTTTGGATCAATTAATTCCATTATTAGTTTATTTATTTCTTCATATTTATCTCCATAAAATAGAATATTTTTAATATACATACCAATAAGAACTGCTATACCATGTGGAATAAAATAATTAGTTGTTGATTCTATCGCATGTCCAATAGTATGTCCGTAATTTAAAACTTTTCTTGTATGTCGCTCAAATTCATCAAATTCAATAATTGTTCTTTTTACTAAAGACGCGATCTTAATAATCGTAATAAAATTTTTTTCTTTCAATTGTTGTTTAAATAAATTGTATGTTATATCTCCTCCAATTAATGATAATTTAAATGCTTCACCAATACCTGACACTATATCATCATCATGTAAACTTTCTAAAAAAAAATCAGATATGTATATATTATCTGGAGCAATAAACATTCCCAAAATATTTTTACTAATACGATTTATAGATACTTTACTACCTATACAACTATCCGTCATGGCTAAAATTGTGGTTGGAATAAAAACCCAATTTATACCTCTTTTGTAAATTCCAGCAGCAAAACCACCTACATCTTGGGTGATACCACCACCAATAACTATTAATTTATTTTTTTTAGAAAAATTTATATTATATAAATTATCAGTTAAATTTAGAACACTTTCTATAGTTTTATTGCTTTCAATTGCGTCAAAAATAAGTAAATTTGAAATATCATCAAATGTAGAAGAACTTAAATTATATACATTTTTATCAATAAAAATAAAATCATTTTTTTCATATATTTCTTTCACTAATTCATGCAGGTTTTTATTATTATAATATACATTATATCTTTTACTAGCAGAATTTATAGCGATTTCATCTGAAAGATCTATTTGAGCTGTAAATTTAATATTATCTATTTCAAATTCCATTATATTATTTAAACATCTTTAAAATATTATAATTAACTGTATTTTCTAAAATTTGAAAACCCTAAATCTATCTTGATAGATTGTCCGGTAATAGATGTATTTTCGACTACTAAAAACTTTACAGTTTTATATATATCATCTAAATTTATAAGTCGTTCGAATTTCATATAATTTTTTATATAGTCAAATTGTTCTGGATTTAATGTTTTTCGAGACATTTCGTTATCAATTACACCTGGTAAAATATTATTAACTAATATATTTTTTGAAGATAAATCATATGCTATATTTTTCACTAATCCAGCTAAAGCCGCCTTCGAAATAGAATACGATAACTTATTTTCACGTGTAAGCTCTTCCCATATTGAACTAATAATAACAAGTCTACTATTATTATTTATTTTATTATGGGTTAATAAATATTTCAGAGTTATTAATATAAATTTTACATTTGCGTTCATAATTTTATCAAAATTGTCTTCATCAAAATTTGTAATATTATCATTTAAATTATATCCTTGAGCCCAAACAACTATATCAATATTTTTAATTGTTGACAACGAACTAAGATTATTATTATCAACATAAATAATATTTTCTCTCATTTTATTTACATCAGTTGTTGTTCCAATACAGTTAAAATTATCTGATTTAAGATTAGTAAATATATGATTTCCAATTGAACCACATGCTCCAAATATAATTGCGTTCATGTATTCTATTATTAGTATTAACATTTAATTAGTTTATAATAAATATTAATTAAAATTGATTGATTTATTTAATTCATATAAAATTTAAAATAAAGTCAAATGTTTACAGTAGTAACAGGAAGATATAATAATGAAACATGGGAAGCAACTGTTAATTATCGACAAAAAAGAAAATTTAGTTGTATTTATGCTCCACCCTTTAGGCTTGCTGACTCCATTCATGTAAATTCACCTGTATTTGTCATTGAAATGAATAATTCAACCAATCAAATTATGGGAATTGGCTTAATCAAAAATAAATTAATAACAGATAAAGTATATAAAGTTCAATCCGATTCTAATTGTAATCGTTTTATTTATATTGGCGATTATCATATTTCGAGAGAAGTATTAGACCAGTATAACCCTTTCTTAGTTTATGTTTTAGATGAAATATTATTTAAGGGTTATACACATTCTAAACGCGGTTCAGGTTTAACAAAGATTCCAGAAAAAGTACTTAAATTTGATATATGTGAAGGGTTAGATATTAAGAAAGAGATCAAAAACATATTTGTATATCATTTTAGAGATAAAATTTTGGAAAAAAAAGCGAAAATTCAGTCTACTGAAAATTAGGCACCGAAAAAAAGGCACCGAAAAAAAGGCACCGAAAAAAAGGCACCAATATATTATATTTCATTTTTAGTTAAAAACAATATTGGTATCATTTATATGACAAGTATTAATACAAATATTACAGATTATACTTTATCCGAGTTAATGGCCATTGTTGATATTGAAGACATGACACCAGAAAACATTATTGACAGCACAGATCATTATATTAAAAAGTACAAAACAAAGAATCCTACATTAGCTGTCTTTTTTAAAGAAATTCAGAGTCAACTTTTACATTATTCGCAGGGTCTTGAAGAAGATGATGAGGATGATGAGGATGACGAGGATAATCCCAATAAAATAATCGTGAAATCTACCGTTGAAGGGTATGCTAATATGACAAATGATGCTATTTATCCTGCTGGAGAAAAAATGGTAAGCGATTGGTACAAAAATGAAGTCCTTACTCAATCAGATAAAAACCAAGTTGACAAAATTACTAATCGCAAACAAAAGATCCAATTATTTAATAATCCACAAGTTCCTATGAAAAAAGAACAAATCGCTACAACGGATACCTTTAATTTACCTGTAAAACAAGACACACTTAACCCTAATTTAAAAAACACAATTAATCGTTTCGTTAATTTAGATAGCCAATTTAGACAATATACTAGTGGTATTGACTCAACATCAACCGATTACACATGTGACTTATCTGATACTATTAAAAATGTTTTAAGTCTAAGCGTATACTCTTACCAAATACCATTTAGTTGGTACACAATCGATAGCGCTTATGGTAATACATGTTTTTGGATTTCCGATATTGTTAGTGGTAATACTATTGCCGTTTCAGTACCATCTGGAAATTATTCGCAAACACAATTTGAAACTACATTAAACGCATCATTCACATCAGCCGGGTTTACTTTTAATGATCCTCCTGTTGTTTATAACTCTAATACCGGTATAATAACATTATATTTAAATGGACTTAAATGGACGGATCCATTAAACCCGTCTGGTGGTATTGTTTTCACAGTCAATCCAGAAACTCAAATCATATTTTTTGATTTTACAGGGGTCCTACAATGTAATATTAATTGTGTAAGTAAAAGCAATCATTATTTTAACAGCACATTAGGTTGGTTAATGGGATACAGATTACCTTATTTAAATGTAGATCCAAATGGAAATCAAGCATCTGCTATTTTAGATTTGAATGGTACAAAATATTTAATATTATCGATTGATGATTACAACCAAAATCATGTAAATAATTCATTGGTTTCTATATCACAATTTAATAATACACTTAAAATGCCATCGTATTACTCTCCTGATATACCTTATACTTGTATCACTCCAGCACAACAATCTAATAATTTAACTGAATTAGTTGAGGGTGTCATTACACAGTCTTTATTGAACACGCAATCATTTAATGCCAGAAATGGACCTTTTGTACCAGGGGATCCTTTAAGTTATACAACAAGTATTCAAACCGAAAATGGACTGCTAATTGCTGGAAAGTATCAACAAGATTATACCAATACAAAGATTGTGTTACCTAGCGCACCAAGAACTTTAACAAACGCACAGCTTTACACCATAAATTCAATTAATAATAACAATAATAACTTAACCAATTATTTAGCGAAGGCACCTACGTCATCCGATATATTAGCCATAATACCTGTTAAAACTTCTACTGGGGTTCCAACAGGTTCTTTATTGGTTGAATTCAGTGGTTCTCTCCAAGATAGCGTAAGAACTTATTTTGGTCCAGTAAATATAGAGAGAATGGCTATAAAATTATTGGATGATAAAGGAAATGTTTTAAATTTAAATGGGAATAATTGGTGCGTAAGTTTAATTGCGGAATGTTTATATCAATATTAGTCCATCTACCTTTCAAAAAGGTAGAGCCAAATTTATATTTCTTCGCCTTTTTACAAAGCAACCTCTGCGAGCATTAAGAGCTTTGCGGAAGTGACTTTCACTTAAAGATATATTTTACTCCACTTTTAAAAAGTGGATTTGGCTCCACCTTTCTCAAAGGTGGATAAAGGTGGATAAAGGTGGATAGAATTAAATATCATATAATATTAATGGATATATTATATGAATTAGGCACTTATGGACCAATATTATTAATTCTTCTCTCTTGGTATTTAATATGGGATTATAAAAACCTATTTTTCTATTTTAATATTGGTTTATTCTCTAATAGCATTCTAAATATTATTTTAAAAATAATTATTCAAGAGCCTAGACCGATGTTTGATAGTAAAAAAATAAAATTGCTAGCATCACATGCTAAGGATTATTTTTTTCAAAACGGTATTCCATTTGA
>Ga0194116_10005322_pt1 | contig 14238 bp, 9 predicted proteins | sample TA2MahsurfametaG_4_FD_148617 | JGI IMG/M metagenome (GOLD analysis project Ga0194116, IMG submission 148617) | Freshwater microbial communities from Lake Tanganyika, Tanzania - TA2015008 Mahale S9 surface | ecosystem: Environmental > Aquatic > Freshwater > Lake | place: Tanzania: Lake Tanganyika... | reverse complement strand
CGGTGTAATTACCTCTTACAACTGGAATTTTGGAGACGGAAACACCGGTTCTGGTTTCTCAACCAACCACACCTATGCTGCGGCTGGAACCTACCAGGCTACCTTGATTGTAGCTACTCCACAAGGCTGTTCCGACACCTTGTCTCAACTGGTTCAGGTTAACGCCAATCCATCGGTTGACTCCGTTCAAAACGTGAACGTTTGCTTCCCCGCACCAGCTTCATTTACAGCTTTTGTGAGCGGAACCAACGTCGCAAACTACAACTGGAATTTCGGTAACGGTAGCACCGGAAACGGTCAATCTGTTTCTCACAACTACTCTGGCCCAGGTACTTACTATTATACCTTGGTAACCACTGCAGTTAATGGTTGCGTTTCTAGCTACAACGGTTCGGTGTCTATTGAGCGCACTCCCGATGCGAACTTCCTATCTTCAAACGGCTGTACCGACCAACCATTGAATTTCTATGACAATTCAACAGGCAACGTTGTGAACTACAACTGGAACTTTGGCAACGGCACTTCAAACGTGGCCAACCCAACCAATGTGTTTACCCAGCCAGGAACCTACCCTGTTACCCTGACGGTTTCTACAGGTCAAGGTTGTTCCGACAGCTATGTTCAGAACGTAGTTATCAACCAAACTCCCGATGCTACTTGGATTTCCAACAACATGGGTGTTAACCAGGTTCAATTCACCTTGTTTAGCCCAACCAACGGAGCCAGCTACCTTTGGAACTTTGGAGACGGAACTTCTTCGAACCAGGCTACGCCTTTGAAGAACTACGCTCAAGCAGGCACTTACTATGTATGCGTAAGCGTTTCTAAAAACGGTTGTACATCTACCCAGTGCGATTCAGTAGTTGCCAAAGACATCTTCTCCTTTACTGGTCCAGATGCCGAAGCAATGAACCTGAATGTGTATCCGAACCCATTTAGCGAAAACGTTATGGTGGGTATGCAATTGACCGAAAGCGCTAAGGTTGTAGCCAGCCTACGCGATGTTGCCGGCAAATTGATTGCTACCTTCGACCTTGGCCAACGCGCTATGGGCAACCACCAAGTTGAGTTGGAAACAGTTCCGTTGAACTTGTCTACTGGCACTTACATGCTGACCTTAGACATCAACGGCAAGTTGTTCACCAGCCGGGTGGTACGCGGTCACTAATTTCACGTTAACGATTCTGAAAGGGATGGTCCTATGGGCCATCCCTTTTTTATTTTTTTACCTTTGGGGGCGAATAAAGCGTAGACTTTTAAGAAACGCCCAAAATCTTTAATTGCCCCAAATTACCCATGAGCTCCTTAGATTATCCAGAAGTTGTTATTGCCAAAGGCGATGGTATTGGTCCTGAAATTACCGATGCTACGCTTCGTATTCTTGACGCAGCGGGCGCACGCTACAAGCCCACCTTTATTGATATCGGCGAAAAGGTGTATTTGTCAGGTAATACCTCGGGAATTCCTCAAGACGCCTGGGAATCTTTAATTCGGGCCGGCGTATTTTTAAAAGCTCCTATTACCACTCCCCAAGGGGGCGGTTACAAAAGTTTGAACGTTACCATTCGTAAAACCATGGGTCTGTATGCCAATGTACGTCCCTGCTTTACCCTTAAACCCTATATACCTTCTCCCTTCCCTGACATGGATATGGTTATTGTTCGCGAGAACGAAGAGGATTTGTATGCCGGCATTGAACACCGTCAAACCACCGATGTGTTTCAGTGTTTAAAGCTAATTACCATTCCCGGTACCCAGCGTATTGTACGCTATGCCTTTGAATATGCCCGGCAGAATAAGCGGAAAAAGGTAACCTGCATGGTGAAAGACAACATCATGAAGATAACCGATGGCTTGTTTGCTTCGATTTTCCGTGAAATTGGTGCCGAATACCCCGAAATAGAACAAGAGGTCATGATTATTGATATTGGTAGCGCACGTCTTGCGCGCTATCCGGATCGATTTGATGTGGTTGTTACCTTAAACTTATACGGAGACATTATTTCGGATATCGCTGCCGAGGTCAATGGGTCGGTAGGCCTGTGCGGCTCATCGAACATTGGCACGGATTTGGCTATGTTTGAGGCCATTCACGGATCTGCGCCCGATATTGCCGGAAAAGGGGTAGCCAACCCTTCAGGAATGCTCAATGGGGCAATGATGATGTTGGAGCATTTGGGGCAAAACGACATTGCCGAACGGATTCGCTGGGCTTGGTTAAAAACGCTGGAAGATGGATTGCATACGGCCGATATTTTTAAAGCAGAAAGCAGTACCAAAAAAGTAGGAACCGCTGAATTTGCCGATGCCGTCATTGAGCGGCTGGCTTTGGCTCCTCAAGCATCATCTGCTTCCACTCGGGCAATACCAACTAAACCCATAGAAACGCAGCCATACGTTCGCAAAAAGGTTAATAAGGAGCTTCTTGGAGTCGATGTGTTTTTGGAATGGCAGGGCGAAAAACCAAGGGAACTTGGGGCCTTGGTTGAAGCCGCGGTGAAGCCTCCATTTAAACTGAAAATGATTACGAACCGCGGGGTTAAAGTGTATCCCGACGGATTTGAGCAAACCTTTTGTTCCGACCACTGGCGTTGCCGTTTGTTATCGGTCGATGGCAAAAGTCCAGAGCGCAGTTCCATTCCTACTTTAATTCAGCAATTTTTAGATGCTGGATTAGAGGTGGTAAAAACCGAGAACCTGTATAGCTTTGACGGAGAGCGGGGGTATTCATTAGGTCAAGGGGAATGAGTTGGTTTTGGTCAAAATCGAAAGAAGAAGCTGATCAGCCCGAGGGCTGGAATGTGCTTGAAACGGTGGAGCAGCTGGACGCCGTATTTTTGGCTTCCAATTCGCGGCCTCAGCTGCTTTTTAAGCACAGCACCCGCTGTCCGGTTTCGTCGTATGCCTGGAGCCATTTAAAAGAGAACACAGAGCTCCTATTGCCCGCATATGATTTGCATTTTTTGGATTTGATACAGTTCCGTGAGGTGTCAAATCAAATAGAGCAGCGCAGTGGGGTTCAGCATCAAAGTCCTCAGGTAATCTGCATTGCTGCAGGAAAGGCCACATACAACGCGAGCCACCATCATATTGAGGCGGATAGTTTAGTGGGTAGTGGGTAGTGGTTAGTGGGTAGTGGGTAGTTTTTAGTTGTTAGTGGGTAGTTGTTAGTTTTGAGAAAATTTTCTTTAATTAAGCATTGAACTTGGACTTTCTGACGCAGAAAAATTCAAGCAATTTTTTGATGGACTGCGAAGTAAAATTCTGGTTGGCTTGCAGAAATCGTTTTCACCAAAGAACTATCCACTACCCACTATCCACTACCCACTACCCACTACCCACTAACAACTAAAAACTACCCAACGATGACACCTTTAAAAAACTTTCAAGATTTGATAGTTTGGCAAAAGTCAATGGCCTTAGTTAAGCTGATTTATCAGCATACCTCATCATTTCCAAAAGAAGAAATGTATGGCTTAACCTCTCAAATGCGAAGGGCGGCTGTTAGCATTCCGGCAAACATAGCGGAAGGCCAATCACGGAACACAACGGGGGAGTTCAGTCAATTCTTAGGGATAGCCAAAGGTTCTTTAGCAGAATTGCAGACGTTGATTCTATTATCAGTGAACTTAGACTTTCTGACGCAGAATAATTCAAGCAATTTGTTGATGAACTGCGAAGAAGTCGCAAAGATGCTGAATGGCTTGCAGAAATCTCTTTCACCAAAGAACTAACCACTACCCACTACCCACTAACAATCACTGTGGTCCCGACAGGAATCGAACCTGTATCTTAAGTTCCGGAGACTTACGTAGTATCCATTCTACTACGGGACCTTTACAAAAAAAGCCGATCTTATGACCGGCTTTTCCGTAGGTAGCGGGGGTTGGACTCGAACCAACGGTCTTCGGGTTATGAGCCCGACGAGATACCTACTTCTCCACCCCGCACTGTATATTTTTTATAAGAACTTTGTCGAATTGGGAGGGCAAATATAAGAACTTTTACCTTTACCCCCAAACTATATATATGCACAAGGCCGGATTTATAAATATTTTAGGAAAACCCAACGCAGGTAAATCGACGCTGCTCAACGCTCTGCTCGGCGAAAAACTCGCCATTATTACGCACAAAGCCCAAACCACCCGGCACCGCATTATGGGCTTTTTCAACGACGAGGGCCACCAACTGGTGTTCTCAGACACCCCCGGCATCATTGAACCCGCCTACAAACTGCAAGAACGTATGATGAAAGGCGTGGAAGAAAGCATGGAAGATGCCGATATTTACCTCCTTGTGCTCGATGCCACCGACCGCCGTCATTGGGAAGACAAACTCCCTTGGCCTGAAAACGTTGAACAACGACTACAACAACCCGGACTTCCTCTGCTCGTTTTTGTGAATAAAGCCGAAGATATAGCCCCAGAACAGCGGCTTGAAAAAGAACAAATCTGCCTTGAACGCTTTCCTAATGCCCACATTTTGTTTGGTTCGGCCGCTCATAAGCAAGGTTTGGACCTGCTGCTTGAAACCCTAAAGGCCATTTGCCCCGAACACGCCCCCTACTTCAACAAAGAAGAAATTACCGACAGACCGGTACGTTTCTTCGTTGCCGAATTCATTCGTGAAAAACTGCTGCTGCATTACAAAAAGGAAGTCCCTTACCACTGCGCCGTTTCTATTATTGAATACAAAGAAGCCGAGGACATTGACCGGATTCGGGCCGAAATTTACGTGGGCCGCGATTCTCAAAAAGCCATTCTAATCGGACACAAAGGAAGTCGCCTCAAAACCGTAGGTACCGAAGCTCGGCTTGATATGGAAGCTTTCTTGGGCAAAAAGGTGTACCTGGAACTTCAGGTCAAGGTGAAAAAAGATTGGAGAGACAGCGATGCTTCTTTGCGCTGGCTGGGCTACGATTGACCTGCCCTAATGTTCAATTCTAAATCCAATGCCGACCGCAGAGAAAGGTCAGTCAATACATCTCTGCTTTAAAATAAAAAAATGCCTTTTGCCCTTGACAAGTTAAAACCACCCCCGTACCTTTGCCTTATCACTGGTGAAAAAACGTTCTTTTATTGATTTTTGCTTCGTCACGTAAAGGGGTGGCGAAGAACACTTCGGGTACTTTAAGCGTGAAGTTTGACGGTGAATCACAAAAGAGCCGAAAGGCAATTTTGGGGTTCATCCGGGGGTCTCAGAAATGCCTCTGGGCCTAAACAAAGGAAACTTTGTTGAAGTCTGGGGGCGGGAATTATGGGCATGAGACGGGTGACCTGGCAACTCACCATTTTTTTAGGGGGCGTTGGGTGAAGAGGTTGAAGAGGGTAAGGCAAGAGGAGGTGGGAAGCAGCAACTTTTTTATGCAGCGTTTATTTCTGGTTGAGGCAGGCTCGCCCTAGGGAGTCCATTCTACTGTTGCAGTTTGCAGTTAGGATGCCACCGTATTGACCAGAACTCAACCACCTAGCCCAGCCCCAAAAAATCAGCCCCAAAAAAATCAGCCCCTTGAAATCGCCCAAAAAATTTCCTCCAACAATCGGGCGTCGTTCCCACACCAATTTAGCAGCCTCCAAAATTCCGGTACCACCCAAACCACCGAGTCGTGATCGCTGCTATGGGTGGGCTGCTCAAATTCGCATCTCGCCTCCAGGGCAATCAACCTTAAGTTTAATGCTCCCTCTTGCTCTACACTCCCCAAAACCTGCCCAACCTCCAATTCCATTCCCAACTCTTCTTTAAACTCCCGAATAAGCGCTTGCTCAGGCGTTTCTCCCTCAGCCACTTTCCCCCCAGGAAGTTCCCACAAGCCAGCGTTTGCCTTCCCGGCCTTTTTCCGCGCCGCCAAAAACATACCCTGCCTCCAAACCAAACCACAAACCACCAGTAGCTGACTCATGGTATTTTCTGCCAATGGTTGTTCCACATGCGGTAAGCCCCAAAAACACCTCCCACTTCTATATCTAAGGGTCTTAACATAAACCGATTCAGCCCAAATGCGTTTGCTTGAAAGTCGTAGGCGGTTAATATAATTCGGTAACGCATGCATGATCGGGCAGCAAAGCTAAGCGAGCAACGCGCCCAGCCTCCATCCAAACATCGGCTTCGAGCAGGATTTGCCTGGGCTATCCATTGCCCTTGGCCTTGCTCATTCACTTCCTCAACAAACAAAACCCCATTCACGGAATTACCTCGGCGGGCATCTACCCATAGGCTAGCTTCATAATCCTCCGCATTCAAACCAAGGGTGTCCAGCAGTACATGGTATTCGCTTCGGGAAATTTGTTTGGCTTTATTGCCAAAGGGCGGAGCATCCCGATAGTTTTCATCGGCAAGCAGGTTGATATGCACGGAATCGCTCTCGGACCTAATGGGTATAGAAAGAACCCGCATCCAATCTTCGGCTTTAATAAGCCCTAAACGGTAGGTGGAATCAACGGCTACGACTTTGTACGGCTTTCGATGCGACCAACGGGCTTGGCTCCAATCCAAGTCCTTTGGAAACAGAAGTGCCAGGGTCTTGCCCTTCAATGCCCGCTGAAAATAGGGACTCGGCCTGTACCAAGGCTCGCTCGAAAAGCCGCTGCTGGCTAAGGCCTGATTTTCGTTTGGCCGAATTAATATTCCGCCTACGGTTGGCACCTTCCCAAGTACACTTAAAACATAAGCCAAGCGCCGCAGCTCAACGGGGTTTTCGCCGGCAGTCATCAAACTGCCTTCAAACAAAAAGGGCTCGGTAAGCAAGGCCGCCGGTTTTTCGGCTTGCAACACCCTTAAGGCCGCTTTAAATTCTGCCGATTGATGGGATTCGGAATACAGGTTCGGCGTTTTCAGGTGGATGTCGGTTAAAAACCGAAGGTGGCCATGGGCTTCTATCCCTGCCGGCATCAAGACCAACACCAACAACAAACTGCGCCAACGGGGGGTGGTGTTTTTTAGGGCAGAGTAGAATGCCAGCCCAACCGAAAATCCAAGCACTCCGTACATGGGCCAGGCAAAACGCAGTACATACCGAAACTGCTTTAAGTAGGGTACCACTTCAAACAGCCACGAAAACCGACTCAAGCCAAACAAACCGCTTGCAAAAAGCAACAAAACCAAGCCGGCAAAAACGGCCGACTTCGGAAGGGCCTTGAACAGGAATTTACCGTAACCTAAAATTAAAACCCACAATAGGGCCCCCCATACCGACCAGGGAATAAAAGCAAACTCCCAGGCCTGGGAACTGCCGGCGTCGCCAACCCACTTGGTTAGCCATTCATTCACATGACCTACCCCAGGAATAAGCCACTGGGCTAAGCTCATTTGATTGTCGGTTGCACCCCACGGTTCTTGAGTTCGATAGGCAGAGGCGGGGTCGCTCCATTTTAAAACAACCACAAAAAGAAGCAAGGGTACGGCCAGCAGCAAGGCCCGAAACCAGTTTTTAAGTTTAAAGGGCTTCGCCAACAAAACCCACAACAGGGCAAAGGAACCGTTTACCAAACCTAAATACGGGTGAATTAACACCGATAAGGCAACCCAAAAAGAGGCAGTAAGAATAGGCCGAAGCGAATTGGATTGCTCGGTCCATTTGAGCAAAGCCAAACATAAATAGGGAAAAAGAGCGGTGTAAGCCAGAGAGAAGTTTCCGTTGTTTTTTAGCCACTGGGGAGCCAACAACGAAAGAGCCAAGGCCAAAACAGCGGCAGGCATCGCAGGCATGCTTTTGTAGCGTCCCACCCGAAACCATCCCACATGGGTAAACAGCAACTGAGCCAACACAAGTCCATTAAACACCCCTACCATATAGGGCCGAAGGCTGGGAAAAAGAGAAAAGAACCCCGCAGAAAACCAACACAACAACGGATTGGCGTCCAAGTAAAACAAATGCTCACCAAAGGGAAAAAACCAAGCTTCCATCCAATATCCCGAGGCTTGCCCCAAGGCGAACTCGGCATACACCCGAAATGCCCGATCGGCATCGCTCCAATACGAAAAAAGGACCTGATTTAGGTGAATAGGCAGGGGCCAGTACAGCAGCAGCACCGCCGCAAGGGGCAAGACCCAAGCCCAAAAAAGGGTTTTTGAAGCCTCAAGCCTCAATACAACAGGTGTTTTTTAGAACTGTTCTTCCAACCAGCTCTGTACTCAGAATCCACAAAGTAAATCTTCAAATCTGCACGGTATTCCGCATCGGTAAAAAACACTTTTTTCTTGGCTTGGTATTCCGATGAAACAAAAAACCACTTTCCGTCGTTTTGCCCGGCCTGGTATTCCGATTTTACTTTGTACACCAGCAGGTCGGCCCGGTATTCGGCATCTACCACGTATACTTTTACATCGGCCCGGTATTCATAATCTACGCTGAACACCTTTTGACCCATGCCAAAGGTTGAAAAAAGCATAAAAAGAAAAAACAAGGCAGGTTTCATACGCGGAGGCTTTGAGTAAAAGTATTGAATTCCTCTGTAAACTCAGCCAAATGAATGGCTCAATCAAACCGGTTAAGACTTGATTGGGGCCGGTTCCATAAGCCGAATTGCGCCCTTAACCTGACTGCCCAACAGGGCATATTCCAGCACCTGTTCCATGGTACTCACGTACTCAAAATGAATGCCGGCAAGGTACGAAGGCTCAATTTCCTCTACATCTCGGCGGTTGTCTTCGGCCATAACAATAGTTTGAATGTTTGCCCGCTTGGCGGCCAATACTTTTTCTTTAATTCCGCCCACAGGCAGCACTTGTCCGCGCAGGGTAATTTCGCCGGTCATGGCCAGTTTTGGCCGCACTTTATGCTGAGTAAACGCCGAAGCCAAGGCCGTAAGCATGGTTATACCAGCAGATGGGCCGTCTTTGGGAGTGGCCCCTTCGGGCACGTGCAAATGCACATTCCAATTGTCGAATACCTCATGCGGTATTTTAAGGCGGTCCGATTTGCTTTTTAGGTATTCTAAGGCAATGTGGGCCGATTCTTTCATTACCCCTCCTAGGTTTCCGGTTAAGGTAAGCCTGCCCTTGCCTCGGCTTAAGCTGGTTTCAATAAAAAGAATGTCGCCCCCCACGGCGGTATAAGCCAAACCCACCACCACACCGGCCTGTTCGTTGTTCTCGTATTTTTCGCGCGGCAACGGAGGACCCAAAATTTTGCTGACCTCATCTTTGCTCATTTTTGCCTGAAATGCTTGGTCAGAGGCAGCAGCCACCGCAGCCTTGCGAACCAAGGCCGCAATTTTACGCTCTAGGTTCCGAACCCCACTTTCGCGGGTGTACGATTCAATCAGAAATTCCAAAACCGGTTTGCCGAGCTGAATGCCGTTTTTTCGCAAACCATGTTCTTTCAATTGCCGAGGCAACAGGTGCTTTTTGGCGATTTCCACCTTTTCTTCGACCGAATAGCCGCTAATGTGGATGATTTCCATGCGGTCGCGCAAAGCGGGTTGAATGGAAGACAAGCTGTTTGCGGTGGCAATGAACAGAACCCGACTAAGGTCAAAATCCAAATCCAAGAAATTGTCGTGGAACGTGTTGTTTTGTTCCGGGTCTAAGACCTCAAGCATGGCACTGGAAGGATCTCCATGCACATCGCGGCTCAGCTTGTCGATTTCATCTAAAATGAAAACGGGGTTCGCCGTACCTGATTTTTTAAGGCTTTGCAAGATTCTTCCTGGCATGGCCCCAATGTAGGTGCGGCGATGGCCTCGAATTTCGCTTTCGTCGCGCAAACCGCCCAAAGACATTCGGGTGTACTTGCGGCCTAAAGCCTCGGCCACCGAACGCCCCAAGGAGGTTTTTCCAACTCCCGGAGGGCCCGCCAAACATAAAATGGGCGCCCGCATATCGCCACGAAGCTTCAACACCGCCAAATGCTCTAAAATCCGCTCTTTGACCTTTTCCAAACCAAAATGATCCCTGTCCAGAATTTTTCGCGCCCGCTGCAGGTCAAACTGATCGGCTGAATAAACCGACCAAGGCAAATCGGTCATAAACTCCAGGTAGTTCATTTGAACCGAATAATCGGGCGCCATGCTGTTCATGCGTTCCAGCTTGGCCAACTCTTTGTCAAAGGTCTTTTGTACGGTTTTACTCCATTTAAGTTTGGCGGCCTTTTTACGAAGCTCTTTGATGTCTATGGTTTCTCCATTGCCCAGCTCCTCTTGAATTTGCCGCATTTGCTGCTGCAAAAAATACTCCCGTTGCTGCTTATCCATGTCCACCCGCACCTTGCTTTGAATTTGGTTTTTCAACTCAAGCAGCTGAGATTCTTTGTGCAAGGCCTGAAGCAAAAAGGTTGCCCTTTCTTTTAAGTCCCGAACCTCGAGCATGGCTTGCTTTTCTTCCATGGTGTTGCTCAGGTTAGAAGAGACAAAGTGGATTAAAAACGAGGGACTCTCAATGTTGCGAATGGCAAAAGCCGCTTCGCTGGGCAGGTTGGGACTGGCTTGAATGATTTCCAGGGCCAGGTCTTTAATCGAAGAAACCATGGCGTTGAATTCCGAATCGGTTTCTTCGGGCTTCCCCTCCTCAAAAATGCTGGCCTTGGCGGTCAAATACGGTTCTTCGTTCAAAATCGCTTCAATCTGGCAGCGGCGTTTTCCTTGAATAATGGCCGTAGTGCTGCCGTCGGGCATGCGCAGCATTTTCAAAATGCTGGCCACCGTTCCAATTTCAAACAGGTCAGATTGACCGGGTTCTTCTACTTCCGCATCGCGCTGGGCCACCACACCAATAATGCGCTTTCCTTTGTAGGCGTCGCGAATCAATTTAATGCTTTTGTCTCGGCCCACCGTAATGGGAATAACAACGCCGGGGAACAGCACCGTATTGCGCAGGGGCAGAATCGGCAGTTCTTTGGGGATTTCCGACACCTCCAAATGCCCCTCCTCTTCGGTAGTCATTAAAGGAATAAAATCTGTGTCTTCGCCAATCAAATGATATGTCATATTGTCCGTTTCGTGGTAAAAGTACGGAGCTTCAAGCGCCAACTTGTCGCGTGCCGACGTAAATATCAGGAGTTTTTATGCAAATCCCTGTTATTGCATAACCCGTGCCAAGGCGTTTTTTAAAGGATGGTTGATTTTGGGCGGCAGGCGGGCTTTCCGCGCTACTCCGCAGCTGCCGAAAGGCTGGCCCAGCTGGTTTGCGGGGGCTCCTAAGGTCGCCTCCGCACCTAGCGGGCCAGGCTTCGGCACCTTTGCGGGGTAGCCGCGTCAATCCCTGCCGCCACGCTTGGCCGTTTATCGGGTGGCTACCGTGTGTAAAGGCGCAAAAGGGTGCGTCTCTACGTGTAAATCCACATCAAAACAGGCTTGCTGCTTCCCCTTAAATACGGATCCATGAACTTAAACGCATTGTTTGAAACGGCAGGGCAACCCCAACCCTCGGGTGTGCCTGCAGGATACAGCTCTTGGTCAGGAATCGCATCCCAAGAATGAAAAACAATGGTTCTGGCCAAGGCTTGGCTGTTGCTCGACTCAAGACCATGCAACAGGTATTTGCTGTGCACACCCCAAATGCTGTAACCCCGCTCCCCAATTTTATACTTTCCCATCGATGAACTGTGGCTGCCGTGCGCATTGCTGAACACCGGACTTGTTTTGGTTTCATCGGCCGACCAAGGACTGCTTCCGCAACCGTGCGAGACCAAACAGGAATACAGCGCTTTGTTGCTGTTAAAATCCCATAAAACCAATCGGTTTAAACCAGAATGAACACTGAAATCAATTAAAATACAATGGCTGGTACTAAAGCCCTTCTCTTGGCAATAGGCCAAGGCCTCTACTGCCTTTTGGCTCGTCTTTTGATTGTCCATGGCTGGTATTGTTGGGCTTAGGGTTTCGGTTTCATAAAAACCGCAAGCCACACAAGGCACAAAAGCCAATATACAGAGCCAAAACCTAGGCTTTAGATTGCTTTTAAATGTACCCTGGATTTTGTTTTTTACTTTAAAGAAAAGAGCCATAAATATGCAATTGCGCTTAAAACGAAATTTAAACCCGATTATTGCATGTACGCAACATAGTGCGTCTCTTTGGCGAATATTAGGGATTTAATTTCATGGTATGGCAACTGGAAGACCAGGTCGAGGTGTTCGACCAGGTACCTGTGCTGGCGCTGGCGTTCCATGAATAGGTGCCCGGCGGAAGGGAAAAATTAGCGCAGCCTGAATACCCACAGCTAACACCCGAAGGATAGTAATTGGTGATGCTGCGCGATTGTCCGTTCACATATACCGTAATGGGCAAATCTACTGGGGTTTCAACCCAAAAGGTTACCTGAATATTCCCGGAATCGACGGAACTGCAATTTTGTTGGCAATCCTCCAAGCTGATAAAGTTGCCATCGGCTACCTCTTGACATGTTCCCGAAACGCAACCATATCCATCAGCCCCTTTAAAGCAACCCGTTGACAAAAACAGGCAGCTTAGGCAAATTGCTCCCATCATGAACGCATACGAACCAAGTTTCATACATGTAGTTTGGTTCAAATATAGCAAACTTGCAGGGTTCTGCTTTTTCAAAACCGCATTGAAGAGGGCAGCCACGCATAAACGAATATATGGGGTTACGCTTTTGCGTCTAGGTTTTTAGCCACGAATGCACGAATGGGTGTGGCTATAACGGCAGCCACGCGAGCACGAATGCTATCGGAAATAAAATGGAAAGCCGATAGGGTTATTCGGTATTTATTGAAATGTTTGTGGACGGTTTTGGGTGGGAACCGGTAGAGACGCAACATGTTGCGTCTTTACCTACGCGATAAACGGCCACGAGGCGCGGCAGGGATTGACGCAACTACCCCGCAAAGGTGCCGAAGTCTGGCCCGCTAGGTGCGGAGGCGACGCGAGGAGCCCCCGCAAACCAGCTGGGCCAGCCTTTCGACACCTGCGGAGTAGTGCGGAAAGCCCGGCTGCCGCCCAACAAAAAAATCACTTTCTGCCCGACCTGTCCTTGCGCTTGTAATTAAGCGCCGCCGAAGGCTCAGGCACAAAATGCCCTACCCCACCCCCGCGCGGATCGTTGAAGTGCTCGGGAATTTTGCCCAACACCGTGCGCTCAGCCCAGGTTTCTGTCTTGCTGCCGTCGTCGCGGCGCTCCATCGTTATGCAGTCCTCCACCGGACAAACCAGTGAACATAAATTGCAGCCTACGCAGTTTTCGTCGATGATTTCAGGTACCCGACTGCCGTTGCTTGGCAAAGCAATGGCCTGGTGCGCGCCGTCGTCGCAGGCAATGTGGCACAGCTGACAGCCTATGCATTTGTCGGCGTTGATGCTGGCCACCACTTTGTAATGCAAATTTAAGTGCTTCCATTCCACCACGTTGGGCACGGCCTTGCCGGCGAAATCGTAGATGCTGCTGTAGCCTTTGTCGCTCATAAACTGCCGCAAACCGGCTTCCATTTCGCGCACAATGCCGAAACCGTAGTGCATTACCGCCGTGCAGACCTGCACCGAGGTAGCACCCAGCAAAATGAATTCCACCACATCGCGCCAGGTTTCAATGCCGCCAATGCCGCTGATGGGCGTGTTGCGAATCTCCGGATGGCCGGCCAGCTCTTTTAACATGTGCAAGGCAATGGGTTTCACCGCCGGACCGCAATAGCCTCCGTTGGTGCCTTTTCCATCTACAATTGGATAGGGCGCATAGGTGTCTAAATCAATTCCAACAATGCTTTTGATGGTGTTGATGAGCGACAAGGCACTGCTGCCGCCGCGCACCGCCGCCAAAGCCGGATCGGTGATGTCGGATATGTTGGGAGTCAATTTGGTGATGACCGGAATGCTGGCCGCCTGCATGACCCACTGCACAATGGTGTTTAACACCTCGGGCTCCTGCCCTACCGCCGAACCCATTCCGCGCTCGCACATGCCATGCGGGCATCCGAAATTAAGTTCTATGCCATCGGCACCGGCGTTTTCTACGTCCTTCACAATTTGAAACCATTCCTTTTTTGATTCCACCATTAAAGAGGCAATCACGGCATGGTTGGGGAAGTGTTTTTTGACCTCTTCGATTTCCCGTAGGTTGTCGGCCAACGGCCTGTCGGTTATCAACTCAATGTTGTTCAGCCCCGCCATGCGGGTGTCGCGGTAGTTGATGGCCCCGTAGCGGCTCGATACGTTTTGTACGGGCACGCCCAGGGTTTTCCACACGGCTCCGCCCCAGCCGGCTTCAAAGGCTTTCATGACCTGATAACCTGAATTTGTTGGGGGTGCCGAAGCCAACCAAAACGGATTTGGGGCTTTAATGCCGGCA
>Ga0194116_10005319_pt1 | contig 14243 bp, 19 predicted proteins | sample TA2MahsurfametaG_4_FD_148617 | JGI IMG/M metagenome (GOLD analysis project Ga0194116, IMG submission 148617) | Freshwater microbial communities from Lake Tanganyika, Tanzania - TA2015008 Mahale S9 surface | ecosystem: Environmental > Aquatic > Freshwater > Lake | place: Tanzania: Lake... | reverse complement strand
TTTTTATTTTAAATATTTTTTTTTTTTTTTTAATTGTGTTTATTTTTAATAAAAATTTATATTAAGAAAAACATCAATCAGTAAATTCTTTTTGCTCACAATCAAAAGGTAAAAAAGAAAAAAACAACAGAATGACATATGATTCTCTTGATGACAAGTCTATAAATAAATTAAATGAAATTTTAGATGAAGAAGATAAAAAAGAAAAAAATAGTTTCAATATAAAAAAAATAAATATAAATGATATATCGAAGGAATTAAATAAATTGGACAATGATGAACTAAAAAAAAGTAAAATTTCAATCGATAATAATCGAGGTGAATCAGAACATGAATCATTATTGAATAATTTTAATACATTATTGAAAAATATAAAAAAAAATCCTAGCAAAATTAATAACAAGTTCAATGTTAATTTCAATAAAGAAAATATAAATACCAAAACAAAATTTAATTCAAGTAAAATTTTACTTAATCGACATAAAAAATTAATTGATGGGGGGAAATACAATAGTGCTAAAAATCAAAATTTAAATAAGAGTTTAGATTATTCTGAAGAAAAAGATGAGTTTAAATCTGTTAATGTTGATGTTAATGTTTTTAATTCTTTAAATGCTACTGAGACTAATCTAGAAAGTAAACTAAATAACGGAGAAGAAAATGACAACTCAAATGATGAATCAAAGAGTAATACTTCTTATTTAAAAGATAAAAAAATCATTTCGGAAGAAAAAATTATAAGCAGTTATTCTGTATTAAAAACTGAAAAAAATGGAAATAAATTAGAAAATGAAGATCTTAGATTTGAGACTTCAAAACAAATTGAAGGAGAGGTTTCAGAAATAATAAAAGAAAAAAAAAATGAATCCAATGATAAAGTGCTTGAAGAAATTCCTATTGAGCATCATTTGAATCTTGATAATATTAATCAACAAGATAATTTAAACTTTATCATAGATATTGATAAGAAACAAATTGAATTAGAAAATAAAATTATTGATAGTTTCAATGATTTGGAAACTTCTTCAAACTTATTTAAATCTCATAAAAATCAAAATGAAACAAATAATCATAACAGTAATAAGGAAGAGAATATTATAAATATAAATGAAACTCATTCAATTGAACAAAATAATATGATTAGCGAAAATATCAATGTTTTAAATATGAAAAATAATCAAGATTCAGATAAATTATGTTATGAAAATTTTTATAAAGAGGAAAATTTAAATAAAGAAAATAAAGAAATTTATTCAAATCTGGAAAATAATTTTCAAGATAGATCTATAGAAAATATTTATCATTTAGGAGTTTCTATAGAAAAAAATCAATACTATAAAGAAAAAGTAATATTCTCCAAATTAAAAATAAGCAGAAATTTATTTTGAATTTTAAATTTAAAATTTTTTATTTATTGGTAAAATTTTTATTTTCATATAAAAAAAGGAAGCAAATAATCAAATATTAATTGATAACTTTTCAAATAATAATCATAATAATTTGGAAGAGAGTAAAAATGGATCAAGTGCTGATCTTAATTTAAAAAAAGATAGTGAAAGTTATGATAATAATGATTGTGAAAAAAGTGAAAATAGATGTAATTATAATACCCCATGTCAAAATCCTTTTATTACTCCAGAAAATGTAAAAAATTAAAATTAATAAATATGAATTAGAAAAATTTAGTTGAGTATGAATTACTAGACTATTTACTAAGTTTTCTAGATTCAGATAAGCCTTTAAATTATGTTTTATCTGGATATTTTTCAAAAGTGATTTTATCTCTAAAATACACCAAGCCTTCAATTGTAAAAATGTTTAATCTTATCTTTTAAATATTTCTAAAATATCACTAATCTAAATGAAATATTTTTTTGTAATATAGCTGATAAGATATCTCATGAATGAAAGAATTAACTATTTAGATAGAATGATTTTTCATTTCAATAGGAAAGCTATTGCTGATTGCTTATTTAAGATGATTTCAAATCAGTCTGATATTTCTCAAGAATTCTCAATTGAAGAAGAAATTATGTTCAAAAAGAATTTGATAAAAAAACTTATCTATTCTATGTTAAAAAATATAAATGATAATGAGGTATCATAAATCCATTAAAAACTAAATTATATTTAGTAAAAAATTTTTATTCTTCTAATAATTCAAAAACACATATATCTTAAAATAAATTTAGTATATAGAAAATACAATTGATTTTATGCAGGAGATTTTTAAAGAGAAAAGGCTTTTTAATTCTCTGCTACAAAATAAAGACTTTAATGAAATATTTGATATATTATTAGAAAAGCTACAAGAATTTATTGATGATGAATCAGAAAAAAATAATGAAAAATTATCAATAATTCTAAATCAAATTTGTTTAATTTTAAATAAGATTAATGAAACAATAATCCAAGATTTAGCAAATTTTTCAGACAATAAAGAAGGAAGTTCTTTTTTCGAGAATTCAAATTCGGTCAAAAATCCAGAAAAATTTAGCTTAAATAAATTATTAGATAATGATTATTTTGAAGAATCCGACATATTAAAAAAAGATGATAGGAATGAAAAAGAAAATAATAGAAGTTCAATGGATGAAAATTCCAATATTAATAATAAAAAGAATTTAGGTTCTTACTTAAATATTTTAAATATTTATGAAAAGTGTTTTCCTTATATTTTGGAATTTTATACTAATCTTGATAACAGGCCTAAAAAAAAAATTCCTTCTACTTATAAAAATTCTGATATTGAAGTTCTTGGGACAAATAATTTATCGATTGTGGAATTCGTAAACAATTTTTTTGAAATCTTAATGCTAAATAGTAAAAACAAAGCCTTCGGCTACTACATAAATAAAAATAATAATTTTTTCATTGAAAAAATTTTTTCAGAAAAATTAAGAAAATTGTATTCAATTTTTGTTAACAAAAATTTTTTCAGAGTATGCTTTGAAGATTTGATCAAATATGAAATGAATAATTGTTTACAAAACCTCATAAAAAATATTTTAAATGAGATTTTAGAGATAAGCATAAAAGATAAAAACATTTTCTTATTGAATGATATTGGAGATGAAAATATTGAGAAATTCAATTTGGCTGATTTATATTTAAATCACATTCTAATTAATAATGACTTGCCAAATTTTATAATTTTTAATTCTTTAGATAAAGATATTGGATTCGATAAAACAAAGAGTAAAATCAACTCGGGTTATTCTTCATGCTTAATCGAAATAGCTGAAAAACTTAATGATGCAAGCTTGCAAAATTTTTCTATAAAAGAAATCCTTTCAAAAAGTATATTTATTTAATTATTCAAGCTTTCAAATTTTTAGTATTGTTAAAAATATCATTAAATCTTTCCTAAATATCTAAACAACTTTTTATTAGATTGTAAATGGAATATTTATATGAATATTTTCGCAAATCCAATCATAAAAAAATTTAAAGAGGATCTTCTCCTTGATAAAAATGTAATAAATTCAAAAGGGAGTCAATATAGTAATTATTCAAATTCAAGTTATGTTAATTTTTCTGTAATAAGCAATAATAATTTTCAAATGGGAATAAATAAAGAAAGAGAAAAGAGACAATTTAAGATAAAAGTAAAAATTAATAAAAAACTCGATTAATTGAATTAAAAAACTTATAATTTTCTAATTTTAATACCAATAAATTAAAGGAAAATTTTATTCAATTTCTAAGGAGAAAGGCCAAATACGCATTAATCACAAATGAATTCCATGTTGAAAATTATTTAGATTTAGAGGAAATTATTGATTTAAATGAATATAAAAATATTGGAAATGAGAAAACTGCCTTTTACGATAATCAATTTTGGAAAAAAATAATTCAAGCCAAAATTAATGAGGAATCTATTTTAAATGATCTTTTTAATTGAGTCTTTAATGAGCCCTATTTATTAAAGTATTTGTTTTATTTTTAAAACTGTGAATATTTTTAAGTTTAACTTTTTTAGAAATAAGATCTATATATATAATTAAATTAATTAATGTATATATTTCTAACAAATTCAAGCTAATAATTAATCTGGATTATTTATTTTATAAAATCATCAAATTATAAAAATTTAAATATTCATTTATTGATATATTTTTAATATATTCAACTATTTTATCAATATTTATCTAAAATATTAGTAAATAATTAAAAAAATGAATAATCGAGCATTAAATCAAGCTTTATTCTTTAGATTTTAAAACTTATAACTTAAATTAATTAAATTAAAAATTATAAAAGAGTTATTTGAATAAAATATTAACAAATTTTAAAAAAGAAAGATTCCTTAAAATATATTTTAGAAATGAAATTGCTAATATAATAATAAAAATTGTCTTTTTATCCACTTTCACTATCTTGTCTTTGTGACGACTTTGTTTGTGTTTGTACATTTTGCAATTCCCTTTTTATCAAATTCAAAGATGATTGAATAGAATTTTTTGAAGTTTCAATGAAACGTTTTTCTTCGTTTTCAACTAATTAAAGTAAATTAGTTTAATACTTATGTTAAATTCAATAAATACTTTTAAAATTTGAAAGAAAATAAAATAAAATCCTATTTTATAAAATTGGTTAAAATGAAATAAAATAAAATTTATTATTGTGAATTCGATTATAGGATAAACAATTTCACCTTTATCTTCTTCTTTCTTCCTATAAATTTCAGGTATAATGAATGAAGAAACCAAATCTCTAACTGTAACATCATCACTAATAAACTCATTCTCAAGCTTGTCAACAATTTTATTTAATTTTACAGCTTTAATTTCAATTTCTCTCATAACCTGTTTCTTAGAGACATTATTAACAGTTCCTGCAAAAATGCTGTTCAAATATGAATCCATAGTACCTTGATTTACATTGAGTAATTCTTTATATAAAACTTCTTGCCTATCTCTTAATAATTCCTCTGCTTGTCTTCTACCCATTTCTTCTGCTTCTCTCCTTCTTCTTTCATCCTCTGCCATATTTACAATTGCATTTATTTTCATTTCCTCTTTCTTTCTAATTAATTCCTTTGATAAGAAATCCAACGTTTGGGATATATTTTGGCCTTGAATTGCATCAACAACCCCATTCATAAGTTTTTCAACATAATTATCCAACATTTTGTTTTCTTCATCTGTAGCTCCAGCTTGTTTATAGAAATCAGCAGATCGAAGTTCTTTGATAAGTTCTGCCCTTTTGCTTTTTCCTTCATGCATGAGGTTTTGTTCTTTTCTACCTCTGAGGAGTCTCTGGAATAAAATGATTTCTTCGAAGTCTTCCGCTTTTTTTTCTGCAACTTTTGGTTTTTCCACTTTGTTTTTTGAATCATCTGCTTTTTTTTCTAATGATAGCTTTTCTTCTAAGATTTTTTTTTCTTGGTTTTTTATAGAAGCAAAAGCATCATCAATTGCTTTAACATGTACCTTTTCTCCTTTACGAAGCTTATTATTATATTCTTTTGAAATTTGATCAATGTCCAATTTATCAACTAATTGTGCTTGAGTCACTTTGTTTTCTAAATAAATCAAACCTTCATATGATGTTAGATAATCAGAAACATATTGAAGCTTAAATGGATGACGGTCTGGATTATGTCCATCACGGGTTAAAGGAGCATAAACTTTAGATCCAAAACTTGCGTAGTCCATTATCACATCTCGCTTGAATTTATCTTTCTTATTAAAATTTTCTTTGCTTTTTTCAATGGAGCGTATGATCTTCACTCGGCGCTTTTTTGAATAGATTATTTGAGCTTCAACTTCTTCATCTTTTTTACCTCTAAGAATTAATTGAAATTATGTTTAAAAAATATATCAATTTTATAAAACCCTTAATTTATGATTATCAATAAATCTATTCCTATTTTAAGTTAATTTTTTCTTGTTAAATTTTGCTTTGATTTCAAGAATTAAGTTTGTAATATTAAAATAATCCCAAATTTTTCGTAATATTATTTTATGGCAATAATTTAAATTAAAAAATTATCGATATATAATTAGAAAAAATTTTACTTTAATTCTTCAATTTTAGATATACGCTTTTCCTCTAAATCTCTTTCTCTATCAAGTAACATTTGTTGTAAAGTCATTAATCTTTGATCATTAATATCTTTTAATTCTTTTTCCAGTTGTGTCCATTCTCTAAATTCTTGTTCTTTTGTTAGTCTACTTCTCAAATGAAAACAAGCTTCATCTGATAAAGGAGGTAAAGCATCATTAAAAGCTCTTTTTTCTCTTGCCTTTGCTATAAGTTCTATTTCATACATAGATGCTGGCAATCCATTACCATAGCTGAATTCTTTTAATTCTAAAATCTCCAAGAAGGTTCCATCTCTTTCTATTTCTCCTAAAGGAGCAGGGACTGTTTGAGCCTCTGATTCTCTGAATAAAGTTTGGCAACCAATACTTCTTTTATCTTTCATTATTATGTTGTTTTCTTGGTTGTGGTCTATTGTAATTGTTTTTTCGTAGCTAATTTATCAAAAATATTTTTTAATTAATTTTTTACTTTTGAATTTAATCGAAAAAAAATAGAAATAATTATTTAATTGCTTATAATCAGATTCTTGAGTTATTTTTCTTTATATCATCATGAATATTTTTATTCATGAATTATAATAATTTTTTTCGAAACAACTTTTTCATATAAATAAAAATTTTTCCAATAAAATAAAAATGAAATTCATAGATTTTTATTATATTGAGTTACATTATCGGCGATGAATCTTCTTCTTTTTCAACAACTGGTCTTTTGAAAAAATTAAATCTATGTGAGCCGGCTACATAAGTTTCTAAGCTTTGGCCAAGATTTCTGTTTTTTAAAATATAAGTCATCGACATTTTTAAATTAAATTTTTCTTATATTGTTAGCATAAAAATTATATTTGACTCAATTATTATCTGGTAAAAATTTTCTTATTTTCTTCTTATTTTCTTTACCCTAATATTATTTTTATTTAAAAATTATAAATTCTTTTCTATAAACTATCGAATAAAACAACTAAAAAAATTTTTTATTTAGAATAATTCCTTATTTAAGTCCTTTAAATATTTTTATTGTATAATTTTTGATTTTTATTAAATAAAATAATAACATTATTTTATAATACAATTCAGAATAATTGACTTTCTTTATAAAGAAGAAATACACTTAATGATTTTTTTCTTGAAAAATTTATTAAGTTACTAATTTCAAAAAAATTTGTTGAAATTAATTAATTAAAATTAAGCATATTAAATATAAATTTAAAATCAATGAATAAAAGAGATGAAATTGCCAAAGAAAAATTTATTAATATAAGAGGACACAATAAAGGAAAATCTTTAAACGTAGTAAATCTAAACAGTATGAGTAATATCATGGAATCTTCTAAACAGCAAGATATTCCTATGTATACTAAAAGTAAAAATTTTTAAAAATTTCAATTAGAAATGAGAAAAAGTCAAAAAATTAAAATATAAATAAATGATATTTTATAATAAAATTCTTAATTTTTAATATGAAATAAAAGAGAATTCATTTAAATGGCATTTAAAATTGATTAAAAAAAAATATATATAAAATTACAAAACAAATGAAATTGGAAATATATTAATTTTTTCGGTTTTCTCAATTAAATTTATAATTTTTAGTAAATCCATTATCAATAAAACAGCCGAAAATAACTCCAGAAGATTCCTTCAGATTAAGAGTAAAAATTCCAAAAGAAAAAGAACAAATCATTTTTCGTTCAAATTCTGAATTCAAACAAATAAAAATTAATAACAATAATAAAATCAATATTAATACAAATAATCATTTAAGCAAAGATAATTTTAAACTTCTTTTAAATTCCACTAATCAAAATGGAAATAATCCCAATCTTAATTATACTAATTACAATATATTCAAAGATAATTCTACGAACAATTTTTTGCAACAAAAACTTTTATTAGAAAATAATATTAAAGAAGAGATTAATAGAAAATTAAACGCGAACATCACACATACAAATTTTTTCAATTCTATTAATTCAAAACCTAAAACTAATATTTCGCCTTTAAAAATGTATTTTAATAAAAAAGAAAAATCCAACTCACCTATCAAAGAATTAGATATATTTAGGAGAACACATATAACATCAATCAATGGATTTTCTGATAATTTAGGATTTGAAAATACCAAAGGCAGATTTTATAATATAAGTAGTGCAAATAATGGCAATAGTGGTTTTTTGATCAATCCAGGAAAAATTAGTAATGTTGAAAGCAATACAAGTCGAGATTTCCACTATGGAAATAAGGGCTTTTTGCCTAATGTAAATGGAAGACAAGCAACTAGCAAGGAAAAGGGAATGAATTATAATACGAATCTTCAAAATAATTCAATAGAAAAAAAGTATTTAATAATAAAAATAATTTTATTTTTATTAGAAATAAATTCATAACTTAGGCAATTTTGTTAATTTTAATTTAGTATTTAGAATTTTCCACAGCTAAAATTTAATCATTTTTTTTATATTTCAAAAATAAAATATCAAGAGAAATTGAATTCTATCAAACAAACAATTCTAATTTAAGCCATTTTTCTAAAAATATGCATAATAAAAGTAATATAAATAATATCCCAAACAGTAAACATTATGAGAGGTTCACAGAGCACTATGAATTAAGCAGCAAAGATAACAAGTTAAATTTTAAAAAGCAAATCTCTAATCTTGGGATTAATCAAAGCAACCTTAGAAATATTTCTCAAGGAACAAAACGCCAAAATGAATCTAATTCAAGAAATGAATATCAAGAAAATTTTTTTAAAAATGATTTATATAATAAAAAAGACAACTTAAGTAATAAGGGTGAAATTCGACCTGATTCTAAAAATAAAATAATATTTCATGAACGTAAGCGATCATTATTAGAATCAAAAAATAGCATTAGCTTTATAGAGGCGAATAAAAATATGAATTTGTTTAATAATACCATATATTCTAATAATTTCAGTAATAATAATTTATTAAATAATAAAGAATTCAGAGTATTTAAAAAAATTTCTAAAAAAATTGCTGGGAAATCAAAAGCCGGTAGACTCTATGATGGGTCAAGTAAAACTAATCAAGATTCATATTTGATTAAAACGAATATATTTCATTTAGATAATTTCTCGATATTTGGAGTTTTTGATGGACATGGATCTCATGGACATTTTGTTTCCAATATGATTAAGCACTTTTTTTCAGAATATTTTTCAAAGCCTGAATTGTACATAAATCATCAAGCAAATACCAAAACAAAATCTTCTTTTAATGGGAATCCTAAAAATAATATGTTTAATCGTACAAATTTTAATACATTTTATCCTAATTCGATTAATAATAATAATAACAATAATAATAACAACAACCAAAATGCTAATAATAATTTAAATGTAAGTGAAGAGCAAATTTACAAAAAACTTAAAGCCCAAAATTTTAATATTCTTAGAAATTCTTTTACTTTTGCAGAAGCCACAATAGCTCTTTCAAAATACGAAGTGAATTTTTCTGGTTCAACTTGTGTTCTAATTTTTCAAATTTCTAACAAGTTAATATGTGCCAATGCTGGGGATTCTAGAGGGATATTAATAACTCAAAAATCTAATCAAGATTATATTGTTGCACTTTCCCGAGACCATAAGCCAGAATTAAAGGATGAAATGACAAGAATAAATAAATCAAATGGGCGTGTAGAAAAATTTTCTGATAAAGGAGTAAAAAGTGGACCTTTTAGAGTTTGGTTAAAAAACCAAAATTATCCTGGACTTGCAATGAGTAGATCTATTGGAGATTTGGTTGCAGGAAGTGTTGGAGTTATTTGTGAACCAGAAATTTATGAATGTGAAGTAACAGATAAGGCTAAATTTGCTGTAATTGCAAGTGATGGAATATGGGAGTTTTTGAGTAATGAAAAAGTAGCAGAAATCGTGAATCCTTTTTATCAAAAGGATTTAGATGTTGATGGAGCTGCAGAAAAATTAGTTGAGGAAGCGACTAAATGTTGGAGAAGAGTAATTTTTAATATTTTTAATATTTAATTTTTAAATAAAAAAAATTTTGATTTTAAATTTGGTTTATCTGTTAATTGATATTTATTTAACAGAATGATTATCTTTATTAACTTATAAATATTTAAATTTAATTGTATTTAAAAATAATTTCATAATTAACTCTAGATATTGTATTTCATTTTTTAGGAAGATGAAACTGTAGATGATATAACTGTTGTGGTGATATTTTTTTATACTTGAAGTGTATTGGGAGTTTTTGAACTTATTAATTTTTTCAAATTTCTTGTTAATTATTTTGAAATTTTTAATGAATGCAAGCAATATGACATTATTTATTTCTTCATTTTATATGTAAAGGTAAAAATAATTATCATTAATAAAAATAATCTCTTAATAAAGGGATTAGTAATTTCAATAATTTTGAATGTATCTATAATATCACATCTTAATTTATTGAACATACAAATATTTATATATTTATTTAAATTTCATATATTGAAAATAAGTGCATAAATTATCACATACTTTAAATTTTCTAATATTCGTTTATTTTAAATTTAAATATTAATAAATTAATCTGTATTAATAAGAATAGATAATTCTTGATACATTAATTATATGCTAAAATATTTTTCTTTATTAACTCATTTTTAACTCTAAAATATTTTAGTAAATTTAAAATAAAATTTTTAAATTTGAAAAAATGAATTTTCGAATAGATTTTGAAAATATTACTAATAATACACATAGAATTAAATTAGATGACATTTTGGAGTCAATTAAATTGATAAAATCAGATCAAAACATTATAAATGATATTAGAATAGCGATAAAAGTTCTAAATAGATATAAGCAGATTGAAAGTAGTAAATGGTAAAATAATTTATTAAATTAAATTTCATAGGAATTCAGAAATTCTAAATTCTCTTTTGAATTCTAGTCTTTTGAATAATTATGGTAAATTTTATTTTTTCTTTGAATTTTTTTATTTCAATTATTTCAATTTTTAATAATTTCATCTTCCCTTTTATAAAGAATATACAAATCCAATAACAAATAGCAATATGAAGAAAGGGAATTTAAATGTCAATTTAAATTTCACTTTAAATCAAATGACAAATAGCAATAAAACAAATAAATTTGAAAACTTTTCTTTAAACGATAATTTAGGATTTTTAAATTCTTCAAACACCAAAAATCAAAACATAATAGACAATAAACAATTCACATTCCAAGATAAAATAAATTACCCATTAAAAAAAATTTCATTTCCGGAAGAAAAAGTGATTGATCTCGAAACTCAAGGAAATTTAAGATTTTCTTTTAATATGCCTGATAATTCAGTTAAACATGATAAAAATAAAATAAATGATATGACTGAAAAATTTAATAAAGAAAATAACAATTATGAAAAAATTGATCTCTCAAATGACAATAAAAATATAAAAGAAATTGATGATTATGGTTTTAAGAATAAAAGATTGATAGAAAGTGATAAATATTCAATTTCTGATATAAAATCAAAAAAAGGTAATAATTCGAAAATAATTAATTAAAAAATTTAAATTATGTTTTAAACAATCGAATGAATTATTTAACAATAATTATAGGAAATTCTAATCCAATAAAAATCAATCAAATTAATTATCTAAATAATTTTAGAGATGATGAGAACGAAGGTAAATTTAATTCATATTTTTCAAATTTTTAACAAAATTAAGAAGTTATTTTTATAAGAAATTAGAGTCTTTAAAAAATAATCTTTTCGATTACAAAGCATTAAAGGAAGAAGAAAAACCAATAAAAGACATAATTGAATACGCATCTACTTTATATGAATTAAAAGAATATTCAAAATGTATTTACATTTTAAAAAATTATGCTAATGATAAATACTCAACTGCATTCTTTTTATATTATTTTTGCGAATATTTATTACTTCAACAAAAAAGACAAGAAGATGTTGTAGAAAACCCAGAATTAGGATTTAAAAACAATAATTCAAAAGACTTAAACAAACTTTTAATAGCAATGAATAAATCGGAATATAACTTTCAAAATAATCCCTTTTGCTTGTATTTGTATGGAGTTATTTTAAAAGACTTGGATCAAAAAGAAGAAGCAAAGGAAATTTTTATTAAATGTCTTAATATTTTTCCTTTTCTTTGGGGAGCTTGGATTGATTTATGTATAATATCTAAACAAGATGAATATGTATTGAATATTTTAATTAAAAATTTATTCTTTAATATTAATTAATATCTTTTTAAAATTTTTCTAAAATAAATACTTATTAACTTTTCAAACAAAAATTTATTTTTATTTATATTTTAAAATAAAAAAACTGTAGAAAGTTTTGTTTTCTAAAATAGATGATCATTGGATGAAATATTTTTACCTTGCGAATTACCTTGCTGAAAAGAATTTAGAAAATGAATCAATTATAGTCGCAACTCAACTTCTTGAGATTTTCCCTAATTCTTTTTATTTAATGAATTTAATAGCAAATTGCTATTATTTGATTCATGGTAATTTAGAAAAAAGATTATTAGTTTAATTAAATGCATCTATCTTAATTAATTCATAATAATTAATGTTTATAGATTTTTTGATAAATATGTAAATTCTAAATTCATATTTGCAATTCTCAAAACATAAAAATTTAGAGTATGAAATTTCCCAAGAATATTTCGAAAAGCTTTTTTACATTGACCCTCATAGATACGAAAATACTGATATATACTCTAACATTTTATTTATTAAAGAAAATTATTGCGATTTAGCAAACTTAGCGTATCGATGTTTTCAAAATGATAAATATAGACCTGAAACTTGCTGTGTAATAGGAAATTTCTATGGATTAAAAGGTAAAAAATGTTTTAAAATTATTTTTTTATTAATAAATAATCATTCAAATTTGGCTAAATTTAAGTTATTAATTAATTATTTTTATAAAAATATATCTGATAAGGATTAAAATTAAATTAAATAATCTTGAAATTTGAAAAATAAAAAATATGTAAAATGTTTAATTGAATAAAATTAAAAAGGGGATCATACAAAGGCAGTAATATATTTCAGACGTGCTACTAAACTTGATTACAATTTTCTACCAGCTTGGACTTTAATGGGACATGAATATTTAGAAATGAAGAGTATTCCTTCTGCAATAGAGAGTTATAGAACAGCTGTTGATATAGATAATACAGATTATCGTGCTTGGTATGGTTTAGGACAAACCTATGAGATTCATCAAATGTATAATTATGCACTTTATTATTTTTTGAATGCTGCTAAAGCCAAACCTAACGATTCCCGAATGTGGACTGCATTAGGTTCCTGTTATGAAAAATTAGAGAAAAAACTGGAAGCGATTAAGTGTTATGAAAAAGCAATATTTTGTAAGGATAAAGAAGGTATTGCTCTGTTTAAAATGGGAAAATTGTATTATCAAACTGGAGATGAAGATAAAGCTGCAATTTGCTTTAAAGAAAATATAAAAAAAAATGATAATGAAGAGGAAGAATTAGAAAATACAGAAATTATTGAATCTTATTTATTTTTAGCCAAATATCATAGAAAAAGAAATGAACTAAATGAAGCTTATAATTATTTAGTAAAATTGAAAGACCATGAAGGGCCGGTAAAAATTTAATAGAATTTAATTAACCTGTTTTGTATTTTTGTTAAATTATAAATATAAAATCAATTGATAGATTTCTTTTTTACAATCATTTTTATTTATTGAATAAAAATTTCGTTTAATTACAATTTTATTTAAAATTGTTTCAGGAGAAGGAGGAGATATTGTCTTTGATGAAGGAGATTGCTAATTTTCACTCTTTAAATAATAATGAATACATGACTAATAAAATGGACATTTAGAAGATGCTAAGTGTCTTAATGATTATTGAAAGGCCTTTAAAAGTTAAAAATGAGCGACCTTTACTTTAAAATATGAACATGAATATAGCATTTATGTTCAATTAATTTAACGGTAATTATCAAATAAATAATTAATTATTAATTTTTAATAAATTAAAAAAAATCTTTATAGAAATCTGACAAATCTATAGAATTATAAGATTAAATAAATTTATTTGAATAATAATAAAAAATAATAAAATAAAAAAATTAAATATTAATACTTCTAAATTTTTAAGTGCAACAAGTAAATTTTGTATAAAAACTTGGGGATTGGGGATTGGGGA
>Ga0194116_10005318_pt1 | contig 14245 bp, 12 predicted proteins | sample TA2MahsurfametaG_4_FD_148617 | JGI IMG/M metagenome (GOLD analysis project Ga0194116, IMG submission 148617) | Freshwater microbial communities from Lake Tanganyika, Tanzania - TA2015008 Mahale S9 surface | ecosystem: Environmental > Aquatic > Freshwater > Lake | place: Tanzania: Lake... | reverse complement strand
TAAATTCTTTTACGGTACTTACCACAGTTTCATAGTTTTCTTGGGTATAATTACCGTAAAGAAATAATTTGATGTCTGTATTCCATTTTTCACCATAATGAGTGGCATTATCAAATTCAATTTTGGTAAAATTTTCTTGAGAAAAACAAGAGATACTATTTAAAATTAATAGTGATAAAAGTATTTTTTTCATAGTTGTTAAGTATTTATAAGTTTTTTGAACATAATGGATTTCTTGTCGCCTTTAATAAACTTTTCGAGTTTATCCAAATCGGCTTCCTGATTGTAAAAGTAATAAGCGCCGTCAAAATTATATTTCGTAAGACAATCATCAAATGAGTTACACCCATATTTTTCATGGATGTTTCTTAAACTTAAATAATACCAAAGCCCTACCGAAAGTCCTAAAAAAAGGACCAATGAGGAAATAATAAGTATAATTTTCTGATTTTTGTTTTTTTTTCATTCTTTCTTTAAAGTATTAATTAGAATCTAATAAGATTAACAATATTTGAAGAATGTTTGTTTAATTTCTCTTCTCCATTTAGGAATGAAAGTCCTACCAAAAAGTTGAATCCAGCAATTTCTCCACCACATTTTTTAATTAGTTCAGCTGCCGCATTTGCAGAGCCTCCTGTTGCTAGTAAATCATCATGTATTAAAACCCGTTGACCGGGAAGCACAGCATCTTCATGGATTTCAACCACCGCGCTGCCATATTCAAGATCATACGCATGTTTAACTTTCTTATATGGTAACTTTCCTTCTTTACGAATCAGAATAAATGGAACACCTAATTGCATTGCCAATGGATATCCAAATAAAAAACCCCTGCTTTCAATACCGGCAACAGCTTCTATTTGTTGCTCAATATACAAATCCTTCAAGTGACTCAAAACCTCATTTGATATTTCAGGATTCAACATAATCGTTGAAATATCTTTAAATAATATTCCTGGTTTCGGAAAATCAGGAACGTCGCGAATAATTGCTTTTAGTTTATCTTCAATCGTCATATTACAAAGTTAAGTAAGGAACTAGTTTTTCAAAGGTTTCTTCATCAATTAATATGGATTCTTTTATGTCGCTTATCGATTTGAAGCCCCCGCGTTGTTCTTTCATCTTAATGATTGAATTAGCTTGGTTCCAATTTAGGTATGGATGGTTGTTTAATTCGTTAATGTTTGTTGAATTTAGCGCTATTTTCTTTATTTCACCTTTTTGAATGAAAATGTAGTCCTTCAATTTTTCATACGTTTCTAAATTCATTTTCCAGACTTCTAAAAGTTGTTCTTTGGAATGATATCCACCTAATTGCTCGCGATATCGAATGATTTGTTTTGCATAAAACGGACCTATGCCATTGATTTTGGTAAAGTCTTCAACGGATGACTTGTTTAAGTCTATAAGGACGGCTGTTGGCCTATCTTGATTTAGTTCTCTTTCAATTTTTGATAAAGTTTCTTTCTGCGGATAGTAGGTTGAGTCCTTTATTTTATTGAACAATCCTTCAGGAATCACGAAGATTTTTTTCAGATCATCGTTTGAATAAATACCGCGACTTGTGAATTTCATTACTACAGCAACTTGCTTTTCCGAAAGTCCCAATTTTATCCAATCCCCAGAAGTATAATCATTCGGGTCGAATTTTCGTTCAGGTGTCTTGAATTTATCTTGTCTAGAATACGATTTTTTGTTTCCATAATTATATTGAGATAATGATCGCGATTTTTCTAATGATTCAATCTCTTCTGATGAAATAATAATTTTGTCTTCTCTTTGGAAAAGCATCAAAAATCTAGGCGTAAAAACCACAATTAGTGAAAAGATAAACAAGGAAATAACCCCTCTTCTGTTTCGTTTTGAAATATAAAAAGGATCTTGCAAGTTACTCTGATTTTCGGTTTGCGAAAAAATAAATGGGAATTCCTAAAAGCACGATAAGCAGACCCATTCCGGCATTTTTGGAATCATAAATTAATAAATCAATGCAAATGGCGAGGGTTAATAGAATGTAAAGAACAGGAATATATGGATATCCGAAAGCCTTGTAGGGACGATCTGCCTCAGGTTCTTTTTTTCGCAAAACAAAGATTCCTCCAATAGTAAGAATATAGAACAAAAGGGACGCAAATGTGCTGTATACTAATAAATCACCGTATTTCCCAGATAAACATAAGATAGATGCCCAGATACATTGAATCCATAGAGCAATTCCTGGAACTGAGTTTTTATTTAAATTACTTGCTTTTTTGAAAAACAAACCATCTTTTGACATGGCATAGAACAAGCGAGAACCCGCTAGAATTAGACCATTGTTACATCCAAAGGTTGATATCATAATTAAACCAGCCATCACAAATACACCTGCATTTCCAATAATCATGGAGGCGGCACTTGAACCCAAACGGTCGTCGAAAGCAAACATGATACCTTGATCAACTGCATTTTTACCATCAGGACCTCCATGAATGGGCAATAAAGCTAAATAAGCGAGATTCGCCAAAATATAAATAATCGTAACAATCAACGTTCCCAAGAATAAACTTCGTGGAATATTTTTTTGTGGATTTTTAATTTCTCCAGCAATGAATGTCACGTTATTCCATGCGTCAGACGAAAACAAGGAATTGATTATTGTTGCACCCAATGCGCCCAACAAAGCAAAACCAGTTAAAGCAACAGTTGTAATTGACTTGTCATCATTGATAATGGTTTTCTTGGCAACCCACATGTCTTGAAAGTTCTCTGCAAGTCTGCCCGAGTTTACCCCAATTGCTAATCCAAGAACGATTAATGAAAATAAGGCTATTACTTTTGCTCCTGTAAAAATCACCTGAAGCCACTTGCCATTTTCTACTCCTCCTGCATTAAGTTTAGTTAAAACAATAATACTACCTATGGCGATTACTTGCCCAAACGTTATTTTAAAAGTAGAAGAGACTTCCCATAAGACATTGTTCAGCCCTGGAAAAAAAACACCTGCGTATTTTGCAAAAGCGACCGCAACAGCAGCAATCACTCCCGTTTGAATAACAGCGAAAACCGTCCAACCATAAAGAAACGAAGCCATCTTCCCATAAGCCCGCTGGATGTAAACATATTGTCCTCCGGCTCCAGGCATCATACCTGCTAATTCACCATAACTTAGAGCAGCAAAGACTGTAATTAGCCCCGTTAACAACCATAAAACAATTAGCCAGCCCGCAGAACCGATATCGCGCATCATAATAGATGTTACGATGAAAATCCCAGAACCAATCATGGAGCCAGCTACAAGGCTCGTCGCATCAACTAAACCAAGAGATCGTTTGAAGTTTTCGCTCATTGTGACCGAAACAGATAATTAATCTTCCTTTGTATTGTCTTCTGATGCATGTACAATTGCGTCGTGACCACGAGGTGTTTCAGCAAGTTCAATATTATTCAGGTGGCTATGATTACGAGAGTATAAAAAGTAAACGATAATCCCTAATGAAGACCAACACAAAAACGCTACCCATGTTTCCGGCCGAACGAAGTACATTAATGAGATATTGAATGCTGCACCTGCAGGCCCAACAATAAATAGAAGAGGTGTTTTAAATGGTCGTTCGAGCTGAGGTTGCTTTACTCTCAATACAACAACTGCTATTGAAATCATAGCAAACGCTAACAAGGTCCCCATTGAACACATTTCAGAGACGCTATTAATAGGTGTAACTGCGGCTACGATAGAAATTATCGCTCCAACTAATATGGTGCTTCGAGAAGGCGTTTTGAATTTTGGGTGAATGTATCCAAACATATTTTTTGGCAAAAGACCATCTTTGGCCATTCCTAAGAAAATACGCGTTTGACCTAACATCATTACTAACATTACTGAAATTAATCCAGCTGTGGCAGCGATTACAATGATATAAACAGCCCAAGTTAATCCAACACCAGAGAAGGCTGAAGCAACAGGGGCACGCATATCCAATTCGCTGTATTTAACCATTCCCGTCAAGACCAAGGAAACAAGAATATAAAGAACGGTACAAATAATCAATGATGCAATTATCGCAAACGGTACATCTTTTTTCGGATTTTTTGCTTCTCCCGCTTGGGTAGAAACGGCGTCAAAACCAATATATGCAAAGAATACGATTGTTGCGGCAGTCAAAACCCCACTAATTCCAAAATGTGAAGTTCCTTTATAATCGACATATTCGTTTGGAATGAATGGTGTCCAATTTGCGGTATTGACATAAAAAGCACCCGCAATAATAACAAAAAGCACAACTAATACTTTAACAATTACAATGATGTTATTCGTTTTAGCCGCCTCCTTTATTCCTTTTACAAGAATTGAAGTCACAACCCACGTAATTAAAAATGCAGGTAAGTTAATAGCAAAACCGGAAAGAGAAATATCAGAATAGTGTTTTTTCAATTCTGCCGCGTTTGATCCATTGGCAATATCAATAAGCGTCGTTGGGCTCTTCGCATCTTTCATCAAAGCATAAGCTTCTTTGGAACTTTTTAATCCATTTTTAATTGTTGTCATATCCGGCAGTTGTGACTGAATATGTTCAATTACTTCTTTACTATTTTGAAAATGTAAAGCTTTCAAAGCGGATTTCTTTTCGACAAGGGCTTGACTTAATAATTTGAAATCCATTTTAGGTTGAACGGATAATAGATAATCTTGTATTTGTGATACACCAAGTGCATCAGAAACTGTTGCCTTTGCTGTTGAATAATCCATCATCAGCCAGATTGGGAGATGCACATGAATGAGGTCCAATAACTTTCCAAAGTATCCACTCCAACTTACAGCCACGGTTGTTGCCCCCATCATGTATTCCAAAATCAAATTCCAACCGATAATCCAAGCAAAAATTTCACCAACTGTTCCGTAAGAATAGGCATAAGCAGAACCTTCAACTGGTAGAACAGCAGAAAATTCCGCATAACAAAGAGACGCGAATAAACAGCCAACACCAGCAATCACAAAAGCTAGAGCAAGAGCAGGTCCAGCATGGTCGTGCGCCGCAATTCCAGTTAATGTAAAAATTCCACCACCAATGATTGCTCCAATTCCAAGTGAGGTCAATCCCCAACGACCTAAAATTCGATTTAAATCATTTTTTTTCATGTCCGCTTCGAATGCAGAAATAGGTTTTTTACGCCAAGGACTTTTAGCCATTTTTTAAGTAATTTTTTGTGATTAGAAGGATAAAGATAACTTTTTCAAAATAAAACACAAGCTCTTTCTTATATAAAATCAAGTGTTTCTTCGAGCGTTTTAGGATTGTAACCCAATTCATTTCTGGCTTTTGTTAAATTAAATCCAGTTTTTGTCGGTCTCTTTGCAGGTTGATTCAAAGTGCTGCTATCCGTTCTAACCAATGTTTCTGTTGATAAACCAAAATGCCTTGCAACACGCTCGACAACGTTAAAAATAGACATCGTTTCAGGCCCAGAAATATGATATACTCCCTTTTTATTAAGTTCGCAAATACGAATACACGCCCATGCTAAATCATCTGCCCAAGTTGGAGCGCGGAATTGATCATCAATGATTTTCATTTCTTGACCTTTGGAAAGTGCGTCCTTTGCCCAACAAACGATATTGGTACGAGATAAATTATTTCCAATTCCGTAAACAATAATTGTTCGAACTATCGAAAAGTTTGAATATGAATCTGTTATTAAAAATTGTTCTGCGTCTACTTTTGACTTAGCATATATACTGAGTGGATTTGGCTTATCATCTTCCTTGTAATTCCCTTTTTCTCCATCAAAAATGAAATCTGTGGAGAGCAGTTGAAAATGAGCACCAATTTTTTTTGCTTCGTTAAATAACTTTTTTGATGCGAGTACATTTGTTTCATAACAATCTTCGGGATTCAATTCGCATGCATCAACATTTGTCATTGCAGCGGTATGGACAACATGAGTGGGGAGAAAAGAGTTAAATACTTGAGCAATTTCCTCTTCTGAACAAATGTCCATGGAGACATACTTTAAATCTTCACAATCCAGATTTCTATTTTTTCCTTTAGATGTTGCCAAAAACTCAATTTTTCGTTTTTTTAGTTGTCGAACAATCTTTTGTCCTAAAAGCCCATTACTTCCCGTTACTAAAATTCTCATTTTGAGTTAGATTAATTCAAAAATAGTGTTAACATTTTTAATTTGCTGGGCATTTCCAAGCACGAAAAGGGAGGAATGTTCTTCAATTCTTGTTGATTCTTCAGGGTTTATAATGTAAGAACCATCTTTTGTTTTAAAACCGACAATCGTGGCACCTGTCTGCCTTTTAATTTCCAGCTCACCAATCGTTTTACCTTTATATTTTTCCGGTAATTGTTCAAATGAGATCCCTTCTATATTAGCTCCGTGCTGCCTCTCAAGCCTTATTTGATCAAGAAATTCTATCACTTCAGGAGCTGAAACTATTGAGGCCATGTGCGTTCCACCAATTGAATCTGGCATAATTACGTGATGTGCTCCGGCCATTTTAATTTTAGTAACTGATGAACGTTGAGAAGCGCGTGAAATTATTTGAAGTTTTGGATTAATTGATTTAGCAGTAAGGACGATAAACAAGTTGTCAGCATCATTTGGAAGACAAGCGACGAGCGTATGTGCTTTTTCAATATTTGCTTGATTTAAGATTTCATCGCGTGTTGCATCTCCCGGGATATGAGGAAATTGCTCTAATAAATCTTCTTTGCCTTGCGTTTTCTCTTCAATAATAAGTACTTGAAATTCGGCATATTTTAAATCTTGTGCCACTTGAATTCCTACCCGCCCCATTCCACAAACGATGATATGATTTTCCATAAGATTGATTTGATCGATTAATTTATACTTTTTAATTTCCCGCCCAAGTTCACCTGAGGCGATTAAGGAGGTTATCGTAGAAATAAGATAAGCAAATGTACCAAAAGTACCTAAAATTAAAAGAGCAGTGAATATTCTCCCCGCTTCGCTAAGCGGGTGTGTCTCTCCAAAACCAACAGTGGTAATTGTAATAACGGTCATGTAAAAGGAATCAAAAAAATTCCAATTTTCAATGAACATAAAACCACTAATTCCAACGAGGAAAATAGCAAGAAGGACAAATGCAACTATGTAAAAACGTTTAAAGATTTTCCAATGTGTCATAGTTCCCAAATCGAGCGTTTGCGTTTTGCTTTAAGTTGAAAATAATGTTTATGCTCTAATATCCAAGCCATAATGAGGTATAAAAGAACAGGTGATCCCAATGCGATAAAGGAGAAATAGATGAAGCCCAACCTAACTTTTGTCGAGTTTATACCGAGTTTGCGAGCCCACCATTCGCAGACACCGTATGATTGCATTTCGAAGAAAAAGATTACCTTTTGAAATAATCGTTTCATGTCCCTGTTATTTTTTTACCTACCATGCAATTTAAACATTCTTTCCTTGTACAAAATTGCTTATAAATTTCTAAAAGAGCTTGCGAATCATAAGCGTTTTTAGGATGTACTCCGATTTCTTTCCATTTTCTGGTAATATAATTCGTTTCTTTTGGAATTATTGTCAAAATTTGGATGGCTTTCTTTATCAATTGCGGATCGTCTCCATTATTTCCTTTCCAAAAAACAAATGGTGCGACACAATTGATCAAAAAATTATTCAAAAGGAAAGGACTTTTGATTTGTGCTTTTTTAAATTGTTGTTCGAAGTGCATGAAAATCATAGATGCAGGAAGTTCCCAAAAATGAAATTCAAAATCAAATGTATTTATAAAATTAATAAACTGATTTAGTCGTTTATTTGGCTCTGAAATCACACCTTTTCGCTTCCATAAAAATTGAGAAAGGACAGCGCGCTTATTTGTTGCATCGAATTGTTTAAGTTCATCCAATGAATAGGAATTAATGAGTTGTTCAAATGGTTGCTGATTAACGGAAGTTCCAAATGCATTCGCTGCATGTCTTAAAAAGATAGCTTGATCGATTATTTGGGTATTGATATGTTTTTCATTCGTTTTTACGAAAAGTCTATTTTGAATGGCTTGATTTTTCATTTTTTCTAGCTCATCTATATTTTCTTGAAGCATTTTTTTACATGGAAAATCCGAATTGTCATTTAGATTTAGTTTTGAGAATTGTAAATAATGAGTTGAATCAACATGTTGTTTAAGTTCAATCACGGGCAGAATTCTTCCTTCAACTGTTACATCCCTATCATGGGTATGAACGACATGAAGTATAACATTATTATAAGCTTTATCCAAATGATGTTTATGTTTATACCAGTCTGATGATTTCACATGAAATTCTATTGATCCAACCCAAACCAATCCGTCTATTCGAACTTTTGCCATTGAGAAGTCAGGTCCACTTTCCAATGCGTTATAATCCCCAACATAAAGAATGTCTACCGATTCATCTTTTGTGGTTTTAATTTGATGAAAAGGCAACCGTTTTTTCTGCCAAATAAAATGTAAGTAATGTTCATTCACTATAATTCGATTTATAATGAATTTACAAAAAAAAGCGTTCAATTTGAACGCTTTAAAAGATTATCTCGGTAGAGGAGTGGTAAATTTAGTCCAATTCGGATCAGGAATTATATTCGTTGTTGCTGGATCGAAGTCAACACTCGTAACTTTCGCAGTTGTGCGTCTGTTTATCTGATGTAGTTGTTCAAATTTTGCTTTATCAGTAGTTTTGAATTGATTAATATAATCTTCGGTTAATTTAACCTCTTTACCTGTTTCATCTTTCCACATTGCAGGGTCTGATTCTCCTTTTCCTTCTGGTCTAATTCTTCTAGGGTCAATTCCCTTTTGTTCAACTAGATATTTGTAAACAGCTTTTGCTCTGTTCTCAGATAATACTTTGTTATGAAGTTCTGTGTCCCGAGCATCTGTATGAGAAAATAAATCAATAGTTACGTTTGGATTATCTGTTAAAAGGTCAGATAAAAACTTAAGAGAATCATTAGACATACATGTGGCGTCATTAATGAAATCCCATCGATCAAGGAAATAACGAACCTCTGGGGTTCGTATCTCGCCAATTGGGATTAATGGAATTTCAACAATAAAACTCTGACTTTGATCAAGACCTTTAGTAGTAATTTTTGCCCCTTTCTTATTTTCATAGTAACCTTGTTTTGCGGCCATGATTTGATAATCATTATCTACAGTAATGTAACGAACTCCTTTGCCTTTATCAGCCCATTTCTCGGTTTGACCTTTGTCATTAGTTTTTCCGCCCCACTTCATGTCCTTGCATGTAGCACAAGTTACATCAACTTGAGCATCTTTAATTCTAGCATTCTTTTTTCCAATCTCATAAACTACAACGCGTAAGTCAAATAAATCTGGTGGAGTTGAAAAGCTCCAAATATCCGGGGCATATTCTATTGTGCTTCCAGCTTTTCTTTCGGAAGTAAAAAATCCTGATTTCCCATCAAAGTCGCACATCGCATAATCGTTACCGGGCGAGTTAAATGGATAACCTTTGTTCACTACATTTTTCCATTTATTTTCAGTTGGAGCAACTCGTTCTGCTTCAAAAATATCCATACCCCCGATTCCAGGCCAGCCATTACTTGCGAAATAAAGTTGCCCTTTTGGACCAATAGATGGAAAGAGTTCATTACCACTAGTGTTGAAATCAGGACCCATGTTTTTTGGTACTTTTTCCCAAGCTTTGTTTTTCTTGTCGTATCCGATATACCATAAATCCATTCCTCCAAGACTTTTTGTGCCACCGCTTTCTTTCATGTCCGAAGCAAAAATCAGCATCATTCCATCTTCGGTAATACATGGGTGACCAACAGATATTGTACTATCAGTTTTTAAAGTCATTTTCTCAACGTTTTCAAAACTTTCTCCATTTACATCCGCTCTCCAAATATCACAACCTAAATTTGCTTTTTCTGCGTTCGGACAACGCGTAAAAAACATTGTTTTTTTCTTTGAATCAAAACATACTGTTCCTTCGTTTTCATTCGTATTAATAATTCCATCATTATCAATTGATTTAACTCCAGTTGGATTTCCGGTTTCGTCAAAAGTCGCAACAAAAATATCCATGTATTTTTCACCTGTAATAGGATCTCTACCTGAACCAAAGCTCTCTTCTCGACTTGAACCGAAATAAATTACTTTCCCCTTTTTATCATAAAAGGCAGGCGCCATGTCAAAGTTCTTCGTGTTTATTTTTGTCTCACACTTCACTACCATTTTTGGTTCGTTGGAGTCGAAATCCTTGTATTTGTCACAAGCTGCCATAGCGGTTTCAACTTCTTGCGTTTTTTGATTTGGTGCAATTTTCTTAAATTCTTTGTAACTTTTCATCGCCCCATCAAAATCTTTCAACATCCGCTGCATTTCTCCTTTCAAGAAGTAAATTTCAGGTTTTTCGTTAAAATATTTCAACTCAACACACACACCATACCATTCATTTGCTTTATCATATTTTTCAAGATTTCGGTAACTTTCTGCCACCTTGAAAGCCATATTGCCTTTATCTTTAATAGACCCTTTAGTACCTAATTTTTTAAAAGCATCTTGACATTTTGTTATGGCATCAAAATAGTTTTTTGCGTCATAAGCTTTGTTCGCTTCGCGTATGTATTTTGGGTCCTGTTTACCTTGTTGAGAAAAACTAATTCCAACGAAAAACAGCGAAAAAAGTACTATTAAAATTTGTTTCATGTGATTTATTAATTTAAACAGTTTAATCTAAGGCAAGCAAAAATAAATAAAATTTGTTAATTAACCGAATATTTTCGCCACTGAGTCAAAAGGTTAGCGAATTGAGAGGGTAGTTCGCTCTCAAATTTCATGAAGGTCTTGTTAGTCGGGTGTTTAAAGCCAATTGTTTTGGCGTGTAATGCTTGCCCCGGCAACAATTCGAAGCAGTTTTGTATAAATTTAGTATAACTCGAACTTGAAGGTCCTTTTAAAAGTTTGTTCCCACCATATTCTAAATCATTGAATAAGGGGTGTCCAATTGACTGAAAATGAACTCGAATTTGATGTGTTCTACCTGTTTCCAACTTGCATTCAACAAGAGTAACAGGCCCAAATCTTTCTAAAACTCGATAGTGCGTTAAGGCATGCTTGCCTTGGTCTCCATCTGGATATACGGCCATAACCTTACGATTTTTAATCGATCTTGCAATGTTCCCGACAATTGTTCCATCCTGTTCCAAATCACCCCAAACGAGCGCGTAATATATTCGTTCTGTTGTCCGCTCAAAAAATTGTGATGCAAGATCGGTTAATGCCAATTCCGTTTTTGCTATAACTAACAATCCAGTTGTGTGTTTATCAATTCGATGAACTAACCCTGGTCGACCATAATAATCTTTTGGTGGATTCGGAAGATTGTCAATATGATAAACCAAAGCATTGACAAGCGTGCCTGTGTAGTTTCCGTAACCGGGGTGAACCACCATATTTGCAGGCTTGTTTACAACCAAGCATTGTTCGTCTTCATAGATGATATCGATTGGAATATTCTGTGGAATTAATTTTAATTCTCGAATAGGATATGGCAAAACGATGGCAACTTCGTCTCCTGGTTTGACACGGTAATTTTGTTTTACTTTTTTTCCGTTGACATGAATGTTTCCGTTTTTAGCCGCTATTTGAACTTTGTTTCGTGAGGTATTGGCTAATCGATCAATCAAAAATTTATCAATTCGAACCATTTCTTGGCCTGGGTCAGCCTTAAATCGGTGGTGTTCAAATAATTCTTCTTCCTGCTCGGAATCGAATTCCAAATCTTCAATCATTGTTTGATTACCTTATAGGTTTTATCTGAAATTGATGGAATACGAACGAAATAGATTCCACTTTGGTATTCAGACAAATCGATTTGTGTATTAGTTGATTTCAAAATGAATCGACCAAATGCATCGTATAATTCAATTTCAACCCCTTCCAAATCTACAATTCCTCCTATGTTTAGTATTTGTGATGTTGGATTGGGAAATAAAATGACTTTTTTATCAGTTTCAATTGAGTTTGCAGATAAAATTGGATCCAACGCTGTGGAGAAAACAGGGCGGATCATGGCAGAACCCGGAAATGGACTAGTTAGCCAGTTAAAGCCTCCGTCGACACTAAATCGAATGGTTTCAGAACGATCGATGTTTCTATCTAATCCTAAATTCAGTCTTTCAGGATCTAATTGCCTCCAACCAACGTGAAATTTTTCTCCTACTGGAACTTTTATGTTCCCAGAAAAGTAATACGTATGGAATTGATTCGTCTCATCTCCGTAAATTGGACTATTTGGAAAAAATGGATCATCTTCATATAAAATAGTTCCAGGTACTCCGTTGTTGTCATCCCAGACAGTAATCAAGAAAAGCTTATTAGAAACGTTTGTTACAGATGGTACAAAATGCATGTTTATTCCAATCAGTGAATCTGGTTGATAAGCATTGAATTCAATTGCAAGTCTTGCTTGTGTACCCGTTGGCCCAAATGCAGCCTCTGCTGAACCATCATCATAACTGTAGAAATTAAAAAATTCTTGATAGAAGATGGTCGAATCATTCACGTTGAAATTAGGAAATTGTGCCGAAGCATTTGCTTTAACCTCAAAAGTTTGCTGATCTCCAGTTTTACTTCGGTCATATTCGTATCCATTTGAACAGTCATAGAATGAGGTATGTGTAGTTCTTGGACTGTAATTTATGTTTGACTCGGCTAAATTGAATCCTTGTAAAATGAAGTTGCCTTCAAAAGAACCATTATGGGAAACATTGATTTGACCATTTTGATAGTTTTCGGAATTTGGACTCCCATTGTGCAGTTTAATAAGCACTGAGTCAGACATTTTATTCGTGGTGCTTTCCTTGTAATGATCCCATGGAACGGATGTGTAAGTGTCTAGTAATGAGTTCAAAGGGTAAACGAATGCAAAGTCTTTGAAAAGCGTGTCATTGAACGCAGATAAGGTACGCAAATGAACATAATCGATGTGAAAATGATCTAGTCCGCCTGCTAGTGAACCATAATTTCTGAACCGAAATTGAAAGCCCTTTTTGAAATATTTGGTATCGGAAATATTTACATGTGCTGCGCGAAATGGATGAACATTATCTCCATTGATACTCCAAACCCTGAACCATTGATCCAAATCTTTTGCGTAAAATTCTAGCACTAAAGAATCTCCTTGTTCCGGAATATCACCAAGACCTTCAGGTTGATATAAAAAACTGAAATAGGCCGAGTCTGAGGCATCAAGAGCGCTCATATCAATTGGTTTCGATGTCAATCTATCGGCATAGTTCGTTTGAGCAGAATTAATCAAATACGGATAGCCATTTTCATCTAAACCATCGAACGTCACCACTCCCAATGACCTTGGGTTTAATCCAAAACGGTAGTTGTGATAAGCAAAAGAATCAATCCATAATTTTGATGGATCGTTGATGGAAGCAAAAAATATCCGAGCAGAATCTTGCAAATATGTTGGGTTTTCTAACCAAATCGTATCTGAAATGTCAGCAATTCCCACCGTATCGTAAATATAGTAAGGCGGATAAACATCAACGGTTTGATATTGAATTGGATAACTTAAAAAATCACCAAGTTTTATAGAAATAGGGTTAAATGTAGTATCCGAAAACGTGTTGTTAATTAAGTCTACAGTGCGTTTAAAAGTTGGTTGATTTGAAAAGACCGTTCCCGATGGAAAAGGAGCCAATGTAATAGGGTCTATAATTTGATAATACAACTGACTCGACACTCCTGGTGTAGTGAAATCGGCGGAGTAACTTTGAAATTTATTGGTTGAGAAATCATCAAAAAAGGGCAGCGAAATCGTATCTGTTGAAAATACAAAGGAACTATCAATTGAATTAGTTGACTTTAAAGAAACATTTCCTTTAATTCCATAATTTCTCATTAAAGGTCCAGTTTCCAGGGTTTGAGAAAATGTGTAGGAACTTAGAAAAATTAAGCAATACAAAAACGATCTCATCTTATGGGAATTCAATAGGAGACTCTGCATTTAGTTTCAACGAAAAAGTAAAATGAGTCGATTTATAAGCGGTTGTTCCTTCAATGTATTCAGGTGTTTGACTAAAAATTCTCGAGGCCAAAGAGTCTTCACGTGTGGCACATTCAGGACAAACGAATGTAAATGAAGTAATACCAATCGTATCCATGACATATTTCGCTTCGTCCATCGTCATACCAACAAAATCGAGTAAAGGAATCGGTTCTCCTAAATCATTTTGGCCAACAATTAATGTAATAACAGCGCCC
>Ga0194116_10005313_pt1 | contig 14254 bp, 14 predicted proteins | sample TA2MahsurfametaG_4_FD_148617 | JGI IMG/M metagenome (GOLD analysis project Ga0194116, IMG submission 148617) | Freshwater microbial communities from Lake Tanganyika, Tanzania - TA2015008 Mahale S9 surface | ecosystem: Environmental > Aquatic > Freshwater > Lake | place: Tanzania: Lake... | reverse complement strand
GAGCATAAGATTTTGAATTAGTATATATATGGAATTTTGGAGGAGGATATATTTTAACTCCTTTTTTTTCTAATTCTAAATAAAATTGATAGACATCTTTCATATTTAAATTTGAATGAAAATGTCTTGAGAATCTAATATAATAATCTTCAAAATTTAATATTAAATCTATTTTTTTTGTTTCCATTATTTTTTTTATTTCATTGGGATAATCTTCTTTTAACAATATAATTTCATAACCATTTTCTTCTAATCTTTTACTTAAAAAATTTAAAAAATATACCTTTGGAAATCTATCCCTTTCCTTCATATTATATTTATTATTAAAAATGATGCATAATTTTTTACCTCCTCCCATTTGACCATATTTTAATGATAAATATTTTTGCTTGTAATAAAGATATTTTTCTTTATAATCCATTTATTATAAGGAAGAATATAATTTTAATTTATTTTTTTCCAGATCCAATTTGGTTTGAATCTACCACCATATGTTTTTCTAGCAATTACTCCCATGAATTTAGCTTTATCTAATTTTTTAATATGATCTCTAATTAAGTTATATCTAATACTCTGAAAAACAATGTAACCATTTGGTTTTAATTTACTCCATAAAATATCTAATGATGCATATAAAAATTTATTTTTCCAGGTATCAAAATCACTAAATAGATTAATAGATTGTTTTTCATCATTAGAATAAATCTCTCCATCAAACATTGGAGGGCTAAACCATACCAAATCCTGAGAATTATTTGGTATTTTATTTATGGGAATAGAATCAGGTAGACCATCTAAATAAACAATTTGTTTATCTGGATTGCCAAATGTATTAATCAATTTATTAAATCCTTCTGATAAAAGTGAATTAGGGTCTAAACTTGTATAGTAACAGTCATAAACAACACTGGTTAACAATCTTGTGCCATATCCAGCTGCTCCATCTAATATTTTAATATTTTTAAAATCATCAAATGATTTATATGGAAATAATAATTTCCACACGGTTATATAAAATAAACTACTTTCAGCACTAGTTTGATAGATATCTTTAAATTCATAAAATGAATCTCTTAATGTTTCATGTGTGACTTGAATATTTTTACTAATTAATAATTTTAAGGCTTTTTCTAATAAATCTAATTTATAAAAATGATCATATAAAGATGGTGATGAACTATTTTTTTGTGCTTTTATACGAGCTTCTTCTATCCAATAGTCTATGATAATATCTACAGTATTGAATTCTTCAATTGGAATTGAAATAGAAATATATTTACCATTAAATCTAATGTCTTCATATATTGGAAATCTTTCTCTATCAAGAGCATATTTTTGATTACTGACATAATTTATTGGACACTTTTCTGAAAATACCGGCTTAATCGCTTTTTCATAAACCCAATCGCTTAGATCTGAACAAAATTCAACAAATTTCTCTTTTCGTTCTTTTTTCATATCATTGACACCATAATCATGTCTTGCATTAACTTCTAACAACTTAACAATATAATTATCAGTAATCATAAAATCAGCTCCAAAAATTTCAAAAGCATATTTTGATTCAGGATATGATAATGCATTTCCTTTTATTATTGATGAAACAGCACCCATAATTTCATTCATTTGTTGAAATAAATTATCGGTAACATCTTTGGATAATTCTAGATCATCAGGAAAATATTTATTGATATAAGTTGATTTAAAATGGGTATCATGAATTTTTGGATTGGTATAATCTTCATTTTTATAAGGTAACTCAGCTGTAATTATTTTACCTTTATCCCAGAAATGCCATTCAAATCCATCTTTATATGGTGCTCCAACACATATCATCAAGTACATTCTTAAATGAAATTTTTTATTTGATAAATTTTGTAATAGTAATGGATTGGTTATATATTCACTAATTATTACATGTCTATCAGTTTTATTATATCGTTTAGTTTTTTCTCGAGCCCTTTCTAATTCTTGATTATTTGATACCACAAAAACATCTGCACCACCACCTGCACCTGGACCAATTGGTCTAATAATGTATACTTTTCCATCATCTATTTTTTTAATATCTTTTAAAGGAACAGTATCCATCATATATTTTTGAGCTATTTTAGGGAATTTTTCTTGAATATTAAAATACAAAGAAGATTTATTAGTTATAACATCTTTCTTATCAACATCACCCTTAACGCCACCTCCTTCTAATAAGTTTTTTAATTCAGTGTTTATCTCATATATTCTTTTATCATATTTTAAATAATTATCCCCAATAGTAGCACCAACCCATGCAAAATCGACATGTGTAATTTTTTGATCATTTATATCTACTTCTTTCCACATATTATTTCCATCACATTTTATACCATTTAAAATGTCTCTAAGTCTATCATGTATTAAACCCTGATTATCATGAATAACAAAAGTTTTAACTTTATTATCAAGACTATGAGCATAATCAACTAATTGGTTATATATTTTTTTTTCATCAATGAAATGTTTAGCATATGGAAAACCTATTTTCTTCCATTTACTTAATAATTCATTAAAATTATTGCCACCAGTTTGATTATTATATTTAATTAATTTAAAATATTTCGATTTATATTTTATATATTTATTTTTATAATCCATATATAACATATAATATAATTTAATTCATATATTCAATAAATTTTCGATACTTGGTAACACTTTCATCATCTTTTTTAATATTATAAAGTACCCATAATCTTTCAACAGCTTCATTATATCCATTATCAAGTGCTTTTTGATAATATTCAATTGCTTTATCGATATCATCATTTTCATAATAATAATCACCTAAAAGTCTCATAGTTATAAAAAATTCATGTGCTGATCCATTAATAAGAAATTCCAAATATTTATCTTTATTATCTTCTCTTAAAAATTTTACGGCTATTTTTAACAACAAAAAAAAATTATTAATTCTATTATAATTACTACTAAAAAACCATTTAATTTCTTGATTTAAATTATTATAGAAATTTTTTTTAGAGACAATTGTTAATGATCGTATTTTTTCATGATTAGTATATTTTTGAATATTTTGAAAATATTCAATTCTATTTAATGCAACTATTTGATTTGGAATAACAAATAAATCTTCATCATCTTTTAAATTCCTTAATAAATCAATAAAATTAAAATCCTGAATTTTTTTATCATTATCATTATAAAATTTAGGTACTCCTCCACACATAAAAAAACAACATACATGTTCTTTAATTTCAATTAAAATACCAATATCTTGTTCATCAAAATGAATTTGATTAAACATATTTCTTGTATGCATTGAAAAATAAACTTCTTGCTGTAAAAAAAATGTACCTAACACATTTGCAAAAAAATATGCATTTAAAATATCACCATCTAGATTTGAAGCTGAATAACTTCGAAATAATAATTTATAAGCATTACTCATTACTCTTTCACATCTTTCAGTATTTGTTTTATCATCTACACTTGCTGGTTTGTGTGATAAAAATCTATCAAATTTAGATAAATATCTTTTGATAAATGCATCTAATAAACTTGTTAAATATAAATTAATATCACTTGATTCTAGATTTAATTCTGGTGGTAATAATCTAATTAAGTTGTTTTTATGAGCACCAATTAATAATTCAATAATCATATCTTTGTTTTCAGTATTTATAACTGTTAATTCTCTTTCAATTATATCTTTAGTGGCATCGCCAAAACATATCATCATTTGAATTGCTACCATCCAACACGTTCCTAAAAGATTTTGAAATACTCTTTCATTAACACAATTCATACCACCTTTTTGTTTTAATTCAAAATATTTCGATTTATATTTTATATATTTATTTTTAAAATCCATATATAACATATAATATAATTTATTTATTCATTTTTGCGGTTCTATCGCGGATGATGATGTTGTTGAAATATATAAACCATGTTCCTTTGAATCATTAACAACTGTAAAATGACGTTTTGAAGATGACATAATTTATATTATACTAAAATTTTTTGTAAAAGTCCTTCCTTAAATAGTTTTAATGAGTGAGAGATACTTAGGGTTTTTTTATATTGGAGGAGTATTCTCTTACCGTAATTCATCTATTTTTGCTTGAATTTTTGCTTTTATGCTTTCTTTTTCTTGTTCAACATTTTCTGCACTTAAATTTCCAGGTTCAATTTCTGATTTTGATTTTTTAAAAAGTGTAACTAATAAATAATTACTTACTGTAATTAATTCATTTAATTCTGAAATAAAACTAGATTTTAATCTAGTTTTTATTTCCATCTCATCTCTATATTGAAAATCTATCATACGCATATTTTCTGGATTTTCAGGAAAAAAAACTATATTAGTTCCTTCACTAAAATCATTATGATTTATTCCATTTTGATAAAATAGATAAAGACCATCTAAAATATTTATTAGTCCAGATAAAAATCTTTTTAAAAAAATATTAGACTCTGAATCTGTCTTAAAATCTGTTTTTATTTTAGGGAAAAAAAAATCTAAGAATGAAATACCACCATATTCATATCTAATTTCAAAATTTGGTTCAAAATTTCTTAATATTTCTCTTTGTTGATCAGGTAAATCATCTATTTCATCTATATTACTTGGTATAATTCTTCTTGAACTTATCATTTTAACATGATGTTTTCCTGATGGGTCTATTTTATTTAATTTATTTTCAAGTTCTATTAAATTTCTTATTTTTGTTTCATCATCAATTTTAATTAATTTTGAAACTATATTATCTTCTCTTATACGTAAAACAATACCTTCATTTCCTCTTCCAATAATTTTTCCACCTTTTTGATTTTTTAACAGATTTATATATTTCGATTTATATTTTATATATTTATTTTTATAATCCATATATAACATATAATATAAATAAATTATTTCATAGCTAATTCAATCATACGATATTTATCTGTTTTTTTTGATATATTTCTATTATTTTTATATTCTAATAATGCATTATCTAAATCATTTATTTTTTCATATAATAAACCATAATAATATCTAGTACTTGAATATTTATAAGTTAGTCCTTTATGAATAAACTCTATTGTACCATTTCATTTGATCATAAAAATTTTTACCTATTTTGTATAATAAATAAAAATCAGTTACTTTATCATATTTACTGAAAAACAATTTAATTTGTTGATTAAGTGAATCTCTTGTAGAAAATATAGTTAATAATTTAATTCTTTTATGTCCTTCATATTTACATATTATTATAGTATTCAGTTCTATTTAATTTTATAATACCACCTGTAATAACAAATAAATTTTCAACGGTGAAAAATTTGTCCTACTGTATTATAATTAACAACTATTAGTACAACACAATTAAAAGATTTCTTTTTAATCTAATAAAATATAGATTTTTTTTTATATTAAAAATAATTTATGTATATATGTATATATGTCATACTATGAAAAATATTTAAAATATAAAAATAAATATTTTGAATTAAAATATCAAACTGGTGGTATTGCTGAATGTAGTTTTAAGCTTAAAGATGTAGATAATGCAAAATTATTAAAAGAAGAAAAAAGAAATTGTAAAAAAATAGATTATGAAAAATTTAGTATTCAAACTCTAAAAGAAGCAGGATATACTGCAGAACAATTAACTAAAGTTGGATTTAAATTAGAGCAATTAAAAACTCAAGGGGGTTATAATTTATCAGAATTAAAAGCTGAAGGATATAATCCAATAGATTTAAATAAAGCTGGATATTCTTATGAGGAATTAAAAGCTGCTGGATATAAATTAAAAGAATTAAAAAAATTATTAAATCATACAGTAGAACATAGTAGAATAAATATTTTAAGAGTTTTTTCGAATATAGAAGATATAGAAGATTATAAAGAAGGTAATTTACTTCAATATTTAGGACCAGATATAACCAAACAAATAAACTTTGATACAAAAACATTATTTGATAAGCATAAATTTACTTTAGCTGAATTTGTAAAAACTGGATATAAGGCAGATAAAATAAAAACGCTTAAAAATCCTAATTTTACTGCTAGAGATTTTAAAGATGCTGGATTTGAATTAGATCGAATTAAAGACAGTTTTAGTAGCCGAGAATTATTAGATGCGGGATTTACAATACAAGAATTAAAAGAAGCTAATTTTAATGTATCACAGTTAAAAGAAGCAGGATTAGATGCAATACAATTAAAAGCTGCTGGATTTAATACAAACCAATTAATGGCAGTTGGATTTAAACAAATTAATTTTAATGATGTAGATGCAATAAAATTAAAAAATGATGGATTTAGTGCAGATAACTTAAAAAAAGCTTGGCCTGAATTTACTGCAATAAAATTAAAAGAAGCAGGATATAATACAAAACAATTAAAAGAAGCTGGATTTTCTTTTGAGCAATTAAAACAAGCTGGATTTGATTTAAACCAATTTAAAACTGATGGATTTGATGCAATACAATTAAAAGGTGCTTTTAAATTGGAAGAATTAAAAGCTGCTGGATTTGATTCAAAACAATTAAAAGATGCATTTTTTACTGCTACAGAATTAATGCAAGTTGGATTTGATGCAAAACAATTACTAGATGCTAGATTTACTGAGAGAGAATTAAAAAAAGCTGGATTTAATGACACACAATTAAAACAAGCAAAAATTAGTAAATATAGTGGTGCGAACTAAATTATATTACACATCTTAATCAATATTATTGTTATAATAAACAGTTTTATCAAATCAAATATACTAATTGAATGATGACTTGTAATTCCCGATGCAATACTATTATAGTATCTAATTTTGTTTACCGTTACTTAAAAGTCATAAACCAAAAGATATCAAAAATGGTAAAAATATAATTGTTCATGGATTATTATGTCATAAAGACATCAATCCAAGTTGCGAAATAATTCATAACAGAGATAAGAACACCGTTCAAAATATGTTAAACATTGTAGAACATATTAAGACACATAAAACAGACCTATTAAATTTATTCCCATTACACGATGGATATAACTACATTTTTACAGTAAGAATATTGATAAAGATACATTTATTTTAAAATAGCCCCGCTGTAAAATCCATATATAATATAATTTATTTATTTATTTATTTTTGGGTAAATATATTGATTTGCTAATTCATTACCAAGTTTTAATTCAACAGATGCCAATGACTTTTCACCCTTTTCTACTTGATCTAAATTACTGAGCATTTTAAATAACATACTAATATCTTCTTTTTTACATAGTTTTTTTACCAAAAAAGGATACTGTTGATAAAATTCAGGATGAGATTCCATAAATTTTAATTCTAAATCAAAAGGATCAGCATTTGGATTTTGACTAATAATTTCTTGAATTTCACTAACATTTGATTTAATTAATTCAGTATTAAATTCTTTTCTTACTTCAGGGGGTGTTTGTTTTAAATTAGGATCAGACATAACTTATTAAAATATAAACATAATTATATTTTAAATAGTTTTATTTTTTTTTATAAACAATTGCAATGATAATTAAACCTATAAATAAAACTAATAATATACATAAAGTATTATTTGAACTAGATTTATTATCATTAGTAAATCTTTCAATAGTTTTAACTGGTTGAACACATTGAGTATTGGTATCAATTAATTTTCTAGCTTCAATATATTTTATAATTGGTTTTTGTTTCATTTCATTTACAATATTATGAAAATTTATTAACCATTTAACAAGAGATTCTTTATTTTTTAGATCTTTATCTGATAGAGGCATTTTTTTTAGATTTTCACCATAATGATTTGCACAAACTGAACAAGGTAATGTATATTTTAATAAAACAAAAAAATTTTTATACTTTTTTTTTTGGTCTTCGTAGGATTTTCAGGATATCCAAGAGTAATATAATGTAAAGCTTGCCAAACATGTGGACCCCACTTATCTGGATAAATTATTTCACCATAAGACATATGTGATTTTATAATAATGTAGATTTTTTTTTAATTTAATTCATAGACCAATTACTTTATCACATTTTTGTTCCCAAAATCTATCTAACCAAATCATTATTAATGATGTTAATATTCCATTCCAAAACATTATAGTAGGTAAATTATGTGATTGATGTAATGTTACTAATAATGTTATAATCCAAATAGGTAATCTAAAATATTTTATAACATTTTTTCTGTACAGCTTACATTTTTTAGATTTTTCCAAATCATTTTCTTCCATATGTATAGAATCAATACCTGTCACTATACTAATAGCTTCACCAGTTAAAATTAAATTGTGAAGAAATCCTAATTTATTATAATGATTAGCAATTATCCAAGATCCTAAAGCCCAAATATGATGTACATACAAATCCCATCTTTTATTTTTCATCCATATCATTTTACCAATATCTAAAATTATATATGACATAAACCATTCTGAAACATCTTGGAAACCAGGAACTTTATAATCAAATGGATCATTATATCCTTTAAAAACATTATTAATTACATTATCAAATGAATATAAAGTAAAATATAAACATATCAATGATCTATATACATTGAATTTTGTTTCATTACTAAAATTTTTTAATTTTGGGTATTTTTCAACAAATATTAAAAATAAAAATAAAACAATTATTCTAATTATTATCATATTAATAATTAAACATATTTTTCATTAAATATAAACGTTTAATTTGTATGAACCTTGCTTAATTGTTAATTTTACTTAATATACTTTCCATTAAAATTAATTTAGTTGGATTTTTCTTTTCAATAACAATATTCAATTTACCTATTATATCCCATAATTCTTGAACTCTCATTTTATTAATTTTTGATTTATTTAATTTTTTAATTTTTTCTAATTCATCTTTTTTAACAAAAACATTATTTTCATCGTCAGTTTTAACAGATGAATCAGAGTCTTCTATTAATTCTGTTTCTGTAATCTTTAGTTTTTTCTTTTCTGTTAATAAGACATCATTTATATTACTTATATACATAAATTCTTTATCTATTTTATTCTTTTCAAAATATTCAATTAAATTTTCTGTACTTATAATTTTTTTTATTATATTATCATTATAATTAAATAGTCTTTTAGTATTTGATTTATTTTTAATCATCATAATAGGTTCCCAATAATTTTTATATTTTGATAATAATATAGTTTGTTTCCAAGGATTCATCATATCTTTATGATAAACAGAATATACATTTGTTGATTCAAAATCAAATATTAATAAATTGATGTCTAATATATCACATAAATATTGTAAAATATAAATATCTGGATCTAATTTCATTCTTTCTCTAATATCACTTTTATCTAATGATTTATTTATGCTAGATAATTTTGATTTCATATATTTTTCAACTAATTGATTTTTAAATTTATTAATTAATGAAAACTCGTCATTATTATAAGGTATGATAAAATTTTTATCAATTAATGTTAATAAAGATGACCAAAAACTAATATTAGTATTTTCATAGTCATGAGTAGTAATTCCATATTTGTAAAATTTATCAGTAAAAAGTTCTTTAAATTTATCTGGAAAATTTGTAGAATAATTAAATATACTTTTTTGTGTTATAAATGTATTTGATTTAATTTTTGGTTTAATATTATCTGTTTTTTTAACTAAATATTTAATAATAAGATCATAATTTATTTCCATTATCTATTATAGTAATATTTTTTTAAATAATCTTTTGATCAATTTTTATTTATTTTAGAAAAATTATATTTCAATAAAATTATTATTATTTTTTGTAATATCCAAATACAAATTAATTAGAAAGAAATATATTTGTTTAATCATTACAATTTTTTTTTCATTATAACTCCTTATTTTTTCCAAAGCTTCTGGAATAGTAAACCACGCCATATCTCCAATTTCATAAATTTGACACTCGTTATTTATACTTAATTCTAGTTCTTTGTCGGAAGAAGCCAAATAATAGATATGTTTGTATTTAATTCCATTAGTTCCAGTATATTCTTCTTCTGCACAATTTAATCTTTCTAATATGTGTAAATTATCAAATCCTAAACAGGTTTCTTCATTAAATTCTCTCATTGCACATGTAATATTTTGTTCATTATTATTACGTCTTCCTTTAGGGAACCCCCATTCTGCTTCTTGATAATTAGACAAGTTATTTTCACTTAATAAATTGTAAAAATTATTATATTTTAACTCCTCAAATTTTATTTTTGATAAATTAAATTCTTTTTGATAAATTTTACTTTTAGCTGTATCTTTCCATAATTCATTCCATAAAAACTCAAAATTATTATTTATTATTTTTAAATTTTCTTCTTTTGTCATTAAAGAAAATATGTTTTTTAAATTATTTATATCACTTGGATCGTATTTACCACGTATAAAATCTATATAGTTCATACTATTTTTTCTTCTTATCATCAATATTTTGATTTTATTATAAAATAATGGAATATGTTTTAAATTATTCAAATTAAAATAATTAAATTCCTCAATATCAATATATTTGTTGTAAAAGTAATTTTTAATTGACTTATTTGAGATATTTAAAGTTGAATTTAAATTAAAACATATTACACCATATGAAATAACAGGTTCATCACACAATTTAAATTGATGACCAGATTTACCACAATTGAGACATTGTATTTTTTGCGAATTCATCTATTATATTTTCGATAATAATTTTTTAAATATTTTATTAATTTTAATCTAATGATTCATCAATTAAAATCTTATTTTTTTTAATTTCAATAAAATCTTCAATATTATTATTTTTTCTTTTTTTTATTTTTTCATCTTTAGATTCTGTATTTAATTCTTCATCTTCTGTATCTACATCTATAATTTTTAATTCTGTATATAATTCTTCATCTTCTGTATCTACATCGTTAATTTTAGATTCAGTATGTAATCCTTCTGTTTCTACAACGTTAATTTTAGATTCAGTATGTAATCCTTCTGTTTCTACATTTTTTATGTCTTGATCTCTATTTATATTTTCTTCTGAATAATTAACTTGATTGTCTTTATGAAATAAATTTTCATTAGATATCTTGAAAAAATATGGTAATTTAAAAATTTTATTAATTTGATTTAAAAAAGGTATTTGTACATAATAAGTAAATAAATTTAGTAAATGTAATAATAGAATCATTAATAAATAACAATTAACAAAAGTAAAAGCTAACACTAATAAATACATTAATATTATTAATATTTTTCTTTTAAATTATTTTTCTATTTTAATTTAATGAACGTAGAATCTTTAAGTCAAACTATTAAAATGGCAATTGAAAAATATGATACAATATGTTTTAAATATAAAGATTATATTAATAATAAAAATATACAATTTGAAAATAATGATGATATAATAAAATTTATTTTTGATAATTATTATGAAGATTTTAATTGTGAACTTTTAGGATATCTTGATAATCAAAATCATATTTGGATTTATAGTTGGGTTCTTAATAATAGAACACTATCTCATACTAAAATTAGCAGAGAATTATTAGAATATGGATTAAAATTAGAACCAGATTCAAATACTGATGAACATTTTTTAATCAAATCTTTATTAGTTAATTCTAGAATACAAATTGATGAATCATTACAATTGGATATAAATTTAGCTATTTATACTTCATTATTAAGAGATAAAATTAAATTTATATACCCACTAATAAACTATTTAGATGAATCTAAAAAAAATTATATAACTTTTTACTATTTAATTAAATAATTTATATTTTCTAATATATGAAGTTCATATTTAATAGTTATAATATAAAATATATCGTAAAATTTCATGAAGTTCATTTATATCACAAAAATAATAATAAATTACAATATTTATTTATTCATCCAATTCATAAATATAAAAAATATATAATTGATATTGATTATTATGATTTTAAAAATTTTATTATAAAATGTTCAGAAAATGAATTTACTTTAAAATTAGCTTCGGGTGTTAAAATAGAATATAAAAAATTAACCGAAAAATTAATTTCTTGTAATGATATTGAATCAAGATTATATTTATGTCAAAAACTAGGAGAATTAATTTTCTCTAATTATCATCATAAAGATGTATTTGATATTAAAAATATTTATGTTCTTTTTACTAGTCTTAATAATGAAGATACTTTTATAAATTTATTTAATTGTCAAATAAGATATTTAATAATCATGATTAATAATTTATTGGATATTGAAAAGAATATAATAAGAGATAATTATAAATTCGATATGTTGGATTTTATTTATGATTACTATCTAAATTAATATCTAATAAATATTAATGTCTGATAATATTTGTTTACCAAAAAGTTATTTTTTAATTATATTTTGTATTTTTATAGGGTTTGCTGCTTGGTATATTCATAATGATAAGAAAAGAAATGCAGATAATTTAAATTATAAATTTAATGATTCAATTTTAGATATTATTAATAAAAAGTTAACAGATAACAAAAAATTAAATAAAAGAAGGTTGATTCAAAATAGAGATCATCAAGTCTTATTTAATAATTTTGTTGCTCCTGAAAGAAGACAACCTGAACATGCTTATCCTGTTGGACAAGTTAGAAATATGATTAATGTACCAACAAGAGGGCTACCAGATAATTATCATCAAGTTGGATTACTATTTAGAAATAATACTGAAACAGCATATAAATTATTTGGTCGTCAGAAATTTCCAGGATCTAATCAATGGGAATATTTTGTTCAAGGTGTTATGTCTAATAATGATATTAAAATACCAATAACTATTAGAGGTGATAGAGAAATAGAAGAAGGACAAACTATAGTTGTACCTGGTACTGATAATAGTAAAGGTGGATTTAGAGTTAAATTATATAATTATGATTTACCAAGATATAATCCATATGATTATTAATATTTAATAAAAAAATTGAATTATCATTTAATTATTTTGGAATAATTAAATCTTAATGTCATTAAACGATAAGTTTGTTATAATTGAAAATCATATTCAACAAGATGATAAAAAAAAACTACATGATCGTGTTGAAAATTATTTTGAGAATTATTTAAATTCCGATATTAGAATTTTAATTCCCGATTATGTTAATCAAATAATATGGTTTGAAGGAATCAATTTAGAAAATTTCACAGTTAATATTGATTCTCATATTAAAAATTATCTTATTTCACGTCGCAATAATATGAGATCTTTGATTAAAATTGATAATTTTTATATATCCGGTTTAAATAAATTTATTAAAAATTTTATTTCAAAGTTGGAATATCTTAATAGTATTATTAAATCATCTGAAGATAAAGTAATAAAAGAAGGTATTAAACAATTAACCAATTTAATTATATCAGATAGTTTTATTCTTATTTTTATTGAAGAACAAATAGTTACCTTCAATATTAATATACAGTTAGATATTGAATATTTATTGACATTAACTAAAGGACTAAATAAATATGATAATTCAGAAACATATAATCAAATGCTAAAAATAATCAGTAATATATTTAAAAAACATGCTGTTAATTTTAAAGAACTACCTTTACCAGAAAATATTAAAAGAATTCAAAAACTAAATCAATTACTTACAATTGTTAAAACTATCAAATCATATTTTAAGTTTATTAAAGATGATGTTAAAATATTAACTTTCCCTCTTTGTTTTCTATATGTTGAATATCTATGTGAAATTATCAAAAACAATTCTCTAAGTGAAATTGAATATGTAATAGAAAAAACTTGGTTCAAAAAGGATAATTTAATTTTTTTTCCTTCTAATTTTGAAGCTGTCGAAAATAGTAAAAATATTTTCAACGAAATTATAGATTTAGTTAATATAACATTAGTATCAAATGATATAAATAAAACATTTCAACTAATTAATATTCTAAAATTTACTGATGGATTAATTGGAATTAATATTAATGGAGAAACTGATGTTATTCATCAAAAGATTGCAAATACTTTAAGTTCTGAAGAATTACAAGAATCAATTCATAAAAATATTAATGATTTAATTATTCAATTTAAAGAAAAAGATACTATAAAATTATTAAATTTTGTTACAAATGTTAAAGATAAAGATATTTTTATTTCAAAGTATTATGAATTTTTAGTTAAAAGATTAATGACAAATATTTCCGATATAAATTGTAAATTTATTGAATATATTCAAATTGAAAAGAAAATTTTTGATTATCTTAAAAATAAGTTTGGAGATAAATTA
>Ga0194116_10005309_pt1 | contig 14261 bp, 24 predicted proteins | sample TA2MahsurfametaG_4_FD_148617 | JGI IMG/M metagenome (GOLD analysis project Ga0194116, IMG submission 148617) | Freshwater microbial communities from Lake Tanganyika, Tanzania - TA2015008 Mahale S9 surface | ecosystem: Environmental > Aquatic > Freshwater > Lake | place: Tanzania: Lake... | reverse complement strand
TCAAAGAAGAGATCTCTTTGTCAAAGAAGTTAGAGTAGATTGTGGACCAGTTTTAAAAAGAGCTAAGTCTAAAAATAAGGGTGGTAGAGTTCCTGTAATGAAAAGAACTAGTCACTTTACAGTAGTAGTATCAGCTGAAAAAAGTATAGATAGTTAAGGAGAAATAATGGGACAAAAAACTTCCCCAACAGGCTTTAGATTAGCGCTTAACAAAAAGTGGAAGTCTGTTTGGTATGCCAATAAACAAGAGTTCGGCTCATTAATTGGTGAAGATAAAATTATCCGTGATTACCTTTTGAAAAAACCATGCTGTCAAGGTACTTCTCAACTCTCTATTAAGAGAATGAGCGATAAAATTGAAGTAACAATTCATACAGCAAGACCTGGGCTTGTTATCGGTAAGAAAGGTTCGGAAATTGACGTGCTTAAGGCTGAACTTAAGAAACTAACAGGAAAAGATATCTGGATCGAAGTCGATGAAATTAAAAGACCAGATCTTGATGCTAAGTTAGTTGCTGAAGGGATCGCTAAGCAATTAGAAAGAAGAATTCCTTTTAGAAGAATTATGAAAAAATCAATGCAAGCATCTATGGATGCTGGCGCTGCAGGTATCAAAGTGCAAATATCTGGACGTATCGGCGGAGCTGAAATTGCAAGAACTGAGTGGTATAAAGAAGGAAGAATCCCTTTGCAAACACTTAGAGCGGACATAGATTATTCTATGGGAAGAGCGGAGACGACTTATGGCTCAATTGGAGTTAAAGTATGGATCAACCGCGGAGAAGAATCACAAAGCAGATCAGTAGGAGGCTAATATGGCCTTGATGCCAGTCAGAACGAAATATAGAAAAATGCAAAAAGGCCAAATGGCCGGTCTAAGCAAAGCAGCTAACTTTGTAGATTTTGGTGAGTATGCGATGCAAACTTTAGAAAGAGGAAGAATTACTCAACATCAAATCGAAGCTTGCCGTGTTGCTATTAATAGATACTTTAATAGACGTGGTAAAGTTTGGATAAGAATCTTCCCTGATAAATCTGTTTCTAAAAAACCAGCTGAAACAAGAATGGGTAAAGGTAAAGGCGCTCCTGATCATTGGGTAGCGGTAGTAAGACCTGGAAGAATACTTTTTGAGGTAGGTAACGTTCCTAAGGAACTTGCTCAAAATGCTTTAAGAAGAGCTGCAGCTAAATTACCTATAAAAACAAGATTTGTCGAAAGAGTAGAAAGGGTCTAAAGCAGGTTATAAAATGTACGAATTAAAAGATTTAAGAGATAAGTCTAGTCAAGAGTTGCAAGCTTTGAATTTAGACATTTCTAAGCAAATTTATCGCATGAGAAATGAGCTTAAAATTAATAGAAAGTTAGACAAGCCTCATCTTCTCAAACATTTAAAGAAAGATAGAGCTAGAGTGCTGACTATCTTAAGTGAAAAAACCGATGCGAACTCATAGAGGATGTAATGGAACAAGAAGTTAAAAAAAATGCTCGCAAGGTAAGAGAAGGCATCGTTGTTTCAAATAAGATGCAAAAAACAGTGACTGTAAAGGTCGAAAGAACACTAAGACACCCGCACTTTGGAAAAGTAATTACAAGAGCAAAAAAATACTATGCTCATGCTGAGAACAGCAAAGAAATTCCTGAAGGGCAAAAAGTTAGAATTGTAGAAACTCGCCCTCTCTCCAAACTAAAAAGATGGAGAGTTGTTGAGGTGTTGGCTTAATAAAATTTTAAATGTAGTAGAGAGTAGGTCATGATCCAACAAGAAAGTGATTTGGAAGTTGCAGATAATACCGGCGCCAAGCGAGTAAAATGTTTTAAAGTGCTCAAAGGGTCAAAAAGAAGATATGCCGGTGTGGGCGATGTGATCATTTGCTCAGTAAAAGAAGCTGATCCAAGAGGAAGCGTTAAAAAAGGTGACGTAGTAAGAGCTGTTATAGTTCGTACTAAGAGTTACGTGCGCAGAGTCGATGGATCTATGTTACGCTTTTATGACAATAGCTGTGTAATCATCGACGATAAAGATAATCCAAAGGGAACACGTATTTTTGGCCCAGTTGCGAGAGAAGTTCGTGACGGTGGTTTCGTAAAAATTAGTTCTCTGGCACCAGAAGTGATTTAGGAGCTAGAAAAATGAGTAAGTGGATAAGAAAAGGCGATAAAGTCGTCATTATTGCTGGTAATGAGCGCGGAAAAACTGGCGAAATCCTCTCTGTAAGAGGCGATAAAGTTATAGTTCAAGGCGTAAACATTAGAAAAAGACACATGAAAAGAAGAGCTAAAGTTGGCTCTGGTGAAATTATTGAAATGGAAAAACCAGTTCATATTTCAAATGTTTCTTTATGCAATGCTGATGGAAAGCCTGTAAAAGTAAAAGTAAGATTTACTTCAAAAGGTGAAAAAGAACTTTACTATGTTGATGGACAAAGTGAAGTTATACACAGAATTGTTAAAAAAACAGCTTAATCTTTTTTTTAAGAAGTTCAGGCAGTGTTGAAACCAAACTTGTTTGTAGATTCTGCAAAGTTTTAGTTCACAAAAACGTGAATCAATACTAGAATTTACAGCTTAGTTTTAATTCTCGTTAAAAGGAGGACTGTGGGACAAATAGATAGATTTGATTTGAATAAAACAATCATCGAATATGGCGCAACAGTTTTTTTGGAGACGGGTACAGGATTAGGTTCAAGTTTAGGTTTCGCACTTAATTTTGGATTCGAAAAGCTTTTTAGTATTGAACTTGTAGAGGCTCTTTATTTGAAAGCCAAAGAAAAAATTTAGTGAGCAAAGTAGATGCAAGTTGTTGTGTGATACCACTATTAATGCTCTTAGTAGTGTATTAAATGAAATTGCAGCAAGCAAAAAGATTGTGTACTGGTTAGATGCTCATTTCCCAGGAGCAGATTTTGGGTTAAGTAGTTATGACGGTACAGCAGATAGAAATTTGAGAATTCCTCTTGAAAGCGAATTGCGTAAGATTTGCCAACTTAGAGACGTAAAAAATGACATTTTCATCATAGATGACTTGAGAATATATGAAGATGGTCCCTTTCAAAATGGAAATTGGCCGGAAAGGCTTAAATTAGGTGGCAGTGGAATAGGTTTTGTTTACGAGTTATTAGACAAGACTCATCACATACAACGTGACTATCGGGATGAAGGTTATATAGTATGTCTGCCGAGAGAAAAAAGTTAACATGTATTAGAAAAACAAATAAGTAGAAGTAGGCCATGTCTAGAGTTCAAAACAAATACAAGAATGAAGTCAAAAGCAAGCTTCAAGAGAAGTTTAATTATAATAATCCAATGCTTATTCCGTCTTTAAAGAAGATCGTAATCAGCATGGGAATTGCGGAAGCTTCAAAAGATAAAAATGCTGTTCAAGATTGCTTAAAAGAAATGGCTCAGCTGTCTGGCCAAAAGCCTATCTTGACCACTGCTAAAAAGGCGATAGCTAACTTTAAACTGAGAGAAGGACAAGCAAACGGTGTAAAGGTTACACTCCGTAGAAAGCGTATGTTTGATTTCTTTGATAGATTTTGTAACGTTGTTTCTCCTCGTATACGCGACTTTAGAGGTTTCCCTTTAAAAGGTGACGGAAGAGGATGTTATTCTATAGGAATACAAGAGCAAATCATATTCCCAGAAATTAATTTGGACGCGGTCAAGAGAACACAAGGGATGAACATTACATTTGTTACCTCTGCGAAAACTGACCAAGAGTGTGTAGAGTTACTTACTCAACTTGGCTTCCCTTTTAAAACTGAATAAAAATTCGAGAGGAAAAAATGGCATCAAATGATCCTGTTGCAGATCTTCTAACAAGAATTAGAAATGCAATACAAGCTAAACACAGATACGTAGATCTGTACCATAGTAATTTAAAGCTTAACATTTTAAAAGTTCTTAAAGAAAAAGGTCTAATAGAAAACTATTTGATCAATGAAGAAAATAAAAAAGCTAGAGCCTTTTTAAAATATGCTGAAGGCAGAGAGTCTTTGATTTCGGGATTAAGAAGAATCTCTTCTCCTGGCCTAAGAAGGTATGTAGGATATCAATCCATTCCAAGGATTGATGGAGGTATGGGCCTTGTAATTCTTTCTACACCCAAAGGAATTATCGATGGTGAAACAGCAAGAAAATTAAAAGTGGGTGGAGAACTCCTTTGTTATATTTGGTAAGAGTAAAGAGGTAATAGATGTCTCGCTTAGGTAAAACCCCGATTGATGTTCCAAACGGAATTGAAATTAAGGTAGTAGGTCGAAAATTAAATGTTAAAGGTCCAAAAGGCGACTTGTCTCTGGAGCTTATTGATGGATTGTCTGTAAATGTTGAAAATGGAAAAGCCTTAGTCGAAATTGATGAAGCTAAAGAAGTTTCTGGTTCTTTTCATGGTCTTTATAGATCTCTTCTCAACAACATGATTGTTGGAACAAGTAAAGGTTTTGAAAAGAAATTAGTGTTGATTGGTGTTGGTTATAGAGCATCTGTACAAGGTAGCAAGCTTGATCTTCAGTTGGGCTTCTCTCACCCTGTTCAGCTCGATATTCCAAAATCGATCCAAGTCTCTGTAGAAAAAAGTACAACAATAACAATCACAGGCGCTGACAAGCATACTGTAGGACAATTTGCTGCGGCAATAAGAGCTAAGAAAGCTCCTGAACCTTACAAAGGTAAAGGTATTCGTTATGAAAATGAATATGTCCGTAAGAAAGCAGGTAAAGCAGCTAAAGGTAAAACAGGATAAAGTCTCCCATGGAAAGTAGATTAAAGAAAAGAAATCTTCAGAGAAGCCGTAGAGTTCTACGAGTTAGGAAGAAGGTAAGAGGCTCATCAGAAAAACCAAGAATGAGCGTTTACAAATCTAATAAAAATTTAAGTGTTCAGATCATTGACGATGAGAAATCAGTGACACTAGTTAGCGCAAGCACATTTCAAGACAAGTCTCTTCAAGGTTCTAATAAAGAAACTGCTAAGAAACTTGGTGCGATAGTAGCAGAATTGGCTAAAAAACAAAATATAACAACAGTTGTATTTGATCGTGGATATAATAAATTCCATGGAGTTTTAGCTGAATTAGCGAATGCAGCTCGTGAATCTGGATTACAATTTTAGTCGTGAAAGAGAGAAGAGGAATAATGAAGCAAAAAAAAGCTGTTAAACGTGCTGAAGATTTCGACACAGAGTTCGAAGAAAAAGTGCTATACATCAACAGATGCTCTAAGGTTGTAAAAGGCGGTAGAAAATTTAGTTTTTCCGCGTTGATTCTCGTTGGTGATGGTCATGGAAGAATTGGTTTTGGATTCGCAAAAGCAAATGAAGTTTCAGATGCTATAAGAAAAGGTACTGAAGCTGCAAGAAAAAATATAATGGCTTTCGAAATGGAAGGAACAACTATTCCCCATGAAATCACTGTAGAGTGGGATGGTGCTAAAGTTTTATTAAGACCAGCACCGGAAGGAACAGGCGTTATCGCTGGTTCTAAAGTTCGCTCAGTTCTTGAGTTGGGTGGAGTGAAAGATATTGTTGCTAAAAGCTTCGGATCTAACAATCCATTAAATCAAGTTAGAGCTACTCTTAGAGCTTTAGGTAGTTTAAAGAATAGAGAAGAGACATTAAAGAGAAGAGGTGTGTAATGTTGTCACTTTCGTCGCTAAAAAATACACACAGAACTGAACAGAAAGTTCAACGCGTAGGAAGAGGAAACGGTTCCAAGCGCGGAAAAACTTGCTGCAGAGGTAGTAAGGGTGATAAATCTCGTCGTGGTTACAAAAGACGTTATGGACACGAGGGTGGTCAATTGCCACTTTATAGAAGAATTCCTACTAGAGGATTCTCTAATGCGAAATTTAAAACAAAAATTTTCACAATGAATCTGTCTGACATAGACGTAATGTTTGAAGACGGTGAACATGTTAATATCGAAACTTTAATTGCAAGAGGGATAGCCACACAAGTTTATACTGGTGGACTTAAAGTTCTTTCAATGGGCGAGTTAACAAAAAAAGTTGAAATTGAAGCAGTTGCTATATCAGCACAAGCTCAAGAGAAGTTGAAAAAGAATAATATTTCTTTTAAAATTTTATCAGCCTAGTGAGTATTTTATAACCGAATGCGAAGTAACGGACGTTGAGTATGCTTGAAGGAATAAAAAGAGTTTTTTCGATTAAAGAGTTAAGAGATAAAATAATATTTACCCTGCTTATTCTAGCAGCATGCAGAATAGGAGCATTTATCCCTGTTCCAGGGATCAACGGTACCGTTACTATAGAGCTATTTAAGAGCGTAGCTGGTGGCGGCCAAAACTTATTTCAGTTAATGGATGTTTTTTCAGGTGGTGCATTTGCTCAAATGACGATATTTGCTTTAGGCGTCATGCCGTACATTTCTTCGTCTATTATAATGCAACTTCTAATGGCTTTAATACCGTCTCTACAAAGAGAAGTTAAAGAGAATAGCGATGCAGGAAAGAGAAAATTAAGTAAGTGGACCAGGACTTTTACTGTTCTTCTTGCTCTGTTTCAATCTTGTTTGTATGCAAAATATGCTTTGCAGTTGAACGCAGGATCGCCTGGAATCATTATTAACGAGTTCTTAGATAAGCAGATTTTTGGAATACCATTTATGTTTTTTATAGTCGTTATGTCGACTATGACTGCCGGTACTATGATTTTGATGTGGCTTGGAGAGCAGATATCATCTCGAGGAATTGGTAACGGTGTTAGCCTAATTATTACGTTAGGTATTATTTCTTCTTTACCAAGAACAGTGGGAAGTATTTTAAATCAACTTAACTTGGATTCTCAAGAAATAGGTCAAATTACATTTACAACCCTGATTGTTTTGTTGTCCCTTTTTGTTTTGATCATTTTGGGTACGATATTAATAGTACAAGGTCAAAGAAAGATCCCTCTCCAGTATGCAAGAAGAGCTACTTCATCTGATGTTGAATCAGGAAGTCAGAGTGCCTACATACCATTAAAAATAAACTATGCTGGTGTAGTTCCTGTTATATTCGCAAGTTCTTTGTTAATGTTCCCAGCAACTATAGTCCAATTTATGGGTTCTAGTTCTTGGGTTGCACAGATAGCTAAATGGCTTAGTCCGGGAAATGTTGTGTATACATTGTTATACGTTTTGTTGATACTTTTCTTTACGTTTTTTTGGACTTCGACACAGTTTAGACCGGATCAGATTGCTTCGGATATGAAGAAAAATGGCGCTTTTATTCCTGGAGTTAGACAGGGTAAGCCAACTCAGCAATATCTTGAATCCACAATGAGTAAAATCACCTTAGCAGGTGCGATATTTTTGTCTGTTTTAGCTATATCGCCTACGCTAATAAGTGGTTTACTTGGTGTTGATCAATCAGTTGCAAATTTTTTTGGTGGAACATCATTATTGATTTTAGTTGGAGTCGTTCTTGATACAACTAAGCAGATAGAATCGCATCTACTAATGAGAAGATACGACGGATTTATGAAGACTGGACGTCTAAGAGGACGTTAGTAAAAAAATTTCTACACGAGTAGATCGTAAAATTTTCAAAAACTTGTAAATTATCAACTCATCTGATAAATTTTACAGCAATTTAGAAATATAGAGTAAAAAAGGAAGATTACATGCCCAGAATTATTGGGATAGACATCCCAGATAATAAGCGTTTAGAGGTTAGTCTAACCTACATATATGGCGTTGGAAGAAAACTTTCCAATGATATAATCGAGAAGCTTGGGTTAGATAAAAATATGAAAGCTCATAATCTGACAGAAGATGATGTAGCTAAAATTAACTCAATACTTACCTCAGAGTACACAGTAGAAGGCGATTTAAGAAGACAGATTCAAAATAACATTAAAAGATTGATTAGCATTCACTCTTATAGAGGGTTAAGACATCGCTTGGGTCTGCCAGTACGTGGTCAAAGAACTAGAACAAATTCTAGAACACGTAAAGGTAAGAGAAAAACTGTCGCTAACAAGAAGAAATAATTAATAAGGAGTTAGTACCTTGGCTAAGCAGGAATCAAAAAATCAATCAGCCAAAAAAACTGGTGTAAAAGTAAGAAAAAAAATTACAAGAAATGTTCCAAGCGGAATAGTTTTTGTAAAAGCAACGTTTAATAATACGATCGTGTCTATAACAGACTTAACAGGAAATGTTGTATCTTGGGCTTCGGCTGGTAAGGTCAATTTTTCAGGATCAAGAAAATCATCTGCTTATGCTGCAACAGTAGCTGCGCAAGATGCTGCTAATGCTGCGATGGCACTTGGAATGAAAGAAGTGGAAGTTAATCTTTCCGGACCTGGCGCAGGACGTGAATCTGCTGTAAGGGGATTACAAAGTGCAGGACTAATGGTAAGTATCATTAGAGACACTACACCAGTACCTCACAATGGATGCCGCCCACGTAAGCGTCGTCGTGTGTAATTAACGAGCACGTTAGAGCGAAAGAAAGCAAAAGTTCCATAGGAGTAATGGTCATGGCAGTAATGTATGGCAAGTTTGAGTTGCCAAGTAAAATTAAAATCGATGATTCTTCAAGAAGAGAAAATTTTCTGAAGTTTGTCGCTGAGCCTTTTGAAAGAGGTTTTGGACACACGATAGGTAATGCCCTTAGAAGGATAATGTTAACTTCTCTAGAAGCACCTGCGATAGTTTCTGTGCGTATTGAAGGCGTTCCACATGAGTATATGGCTGTGGAAGGTGTTATAGAAGATATGACTCATATTATTTTAAATCTAAAGGGAGCTCTACTAAGAAAGCTACCGATGGATGATGAGTCTGCATCAAGAGAAATGAAAGTTGTTTCAAAAATTTTAGATGTAACACCTGATTTACTTGAAAAAGGTAACGGTCAACACATTGTTACACTAAAAGAACTGATGATTAATTCAGATTTTGACGTAGTTAATCCTGATATGAAAGTCTTTACTGTCACAAAACCAATGACAAAGCGTGTAGATTTAAAAGTTGCGATCGGAAGGGGGTATGTACCTTCTGAAAGACACCACACTGAAGGTAAAGTTGTCGATGAGATTTTCATTGACTCAGCTTTTTCTCCTGTGAGACTAGTTAACTACTACGTTGAAAACACACGTGTCGGTCAAGATACAGATTACGACAGACTGATTATTGAAGTGTTAACAGACGGACGTGTTAAACCTGAAGAAGCTTTGACATTTGCAACGCAGATTGGAGTTTTACACTTCCAAGTATTTGATCAAGTAAAATTACATTCTATAGCTTTTGATAAAGGTGAATCAGAAGTAAATACTGATCGTGATGCGATGATGGCTAAATTAGCGCTTAAGATTAATGAAATTGAACTCTCAGTGAGATCTACTAACTGTCTTGCTGGCGCCAATATTGAGACTATTGCAGAGCTAGTCGTAATGCCAGAAATCGAAATGTTGAAATTTAGAAACTTTGGTAAGAAGTCTCTTAATGAAATTAAAGCTAAACTTGATGAAATGGGATTATACTTAGGTATGGATCTTGGTAAGTTTGGCATTAATAGAGACAACGTTAAAGAAGTAATACAAGAATATTTAAACCAAAAAATAGGAACTGAAGCATGAGACATGCTAAGCATACTTTCAAAATAGGGAGAAATAGCTCTCATAGAAGATGTCTTATAGCTAATATGCTCAAGTCTCTAGTTGAGCATGAAAAAATTGAAACAACTGTGACAAAAGCAAAAGAGCTTAGAAGACATGCTGACCGCCTAGTAACTCTTGCGAAGAAAAACACTTTAGCAGGTAAGCGTCAAATTATATCTTCTTTAATGATAAGATTTAATCCGCTAACACCAAAAGAAGCAAGAGATGCTAAGAAGAATAACAGTACAGAAGCTTATAATGGCGATCGTATTGTTGTTGGAAAGTTAGATCAACTAGCTGAAAGATTCGCTAATAGAAACGGCGGATACACAAGGATTATTAAAAAGGCTCAAAGAGCTGGCGATAATGCACCTACATGTGTAATTGAGTATCTTTCTAACTAGTAAAATATACTTTATTATAAAAGCGCTCTTAATTTGAGCGTTTTTATAATAATTATCTCTTGTAATTTCTTCTTTACATTCCTTCAAACCTCGTTTATTATCAAAAAAAGTAAACATAATAATTACTCTCATTCACCGGGGAGGGAAGCGTGGCTTTAAGAATAGCAATAAATGGTTTTGGTAGAATCGGAAGACTCGTATATCGAGTGCTTTGTGAGCGAAATGCAGAAGTGGAAATCGTTGCAATTAACGATCTTGTTCCTGCAGATAACTTGGCATACCTACTTAAGCACGACTCTGTTCATAAAAAACCAGAATTTAAAATATCTTCCCATGGAGATTTCATACATGTAAATGGAATGAAAACTAAGGTTGTGGCAGAAAGAGATCCTGCAAAACTTCCTTGGAAAGAGTTAAATGTAGACTATGTTATTGAATCAACAGGTCTTTTTACTCAAAAAGAGGACGCTCATAAACATATAATTGCTGGGGCTAGGAGAGTAATAATTACGGCTCCAGGAAAAGGGGATTTGCCAACTTTAGTTATGGGGGTAAATCATACTAAATACGATCCGCTATTGCATTCTATTGTATCAAATGCATCATGTACTACTAATTGTTTGGCGCCTATGACAAAGGTCTTGCTAGATAATTTTGGAATTGAAGAGGGTTTGATGACTACTGTACATTCCCTCACTTCAACTCAACCGACTGTCGATGGTCCTTCTAAGAAAGACTGGAGAGGAGGAAGAGCTGCAAGTATAAATATTATTCCTTCGTCAACAGGGGCTGCTAAAGCTGTAGGACTATGCATACCAGAAGTTAATGGAAAATTAACAGGTATGGCATTTAGAGTCCCTACTGCAGATGTTTCTGCTGTTGACTTAACAGTAAGGTTAGAACGCGATACAAGTTATGAAGAGATTTGTGAAGCTATGAAAGCTGCTTCAACAGGAAGTATGAAGGGTTTTTTAGAGTACTGTGAGGAAGAGGTTGTGTCTTCTGATTTTATAGGAAGTACTGCATCATGCGTATTTGACAAAGGGGCAGGGATCGCTCTAAATAAAAGATTTTTTAAACTTGTTGCTTGGTATGACAACGAAATGGGATACTCAAATCGCGTAGTAGACTTGTTGTTTTATATTTCACAACAAGACAAAAAATAATATAATGATAGACCATGTGTTTGCTTAAACTGAATGAATCAATGGTAGAGTTAGGCAAATCAAGGTTATTGAAAACATTAAACAACGGAAATTTACGTGAATTTTACACGAGAACCAATAATTGAAACGATAATATCGCCGAAGGACGGGTATAAGCTTTGTGTTAGAAATAGCAGAGGAGCTTCTTCTGAGGAGCATTTTGTTGATGCTGTAGAGGTTATATCTTTTGGAAAAGCATTTTTTTTTAGAAGCCTTGAAAGACCTAAGGCGTTCCTAGTGCCAGTGACAGACTATGAAGTTTTAGAAGTTAAGGAAACAAGAGTAGCATTAAAGAATGTTTCACATGAGCGAAACATAAAGATTGGAGGGGGACGTGAAGCTCCAGTTAGAACGCCTAAAGAGCCTCCTGTTGAAAAAATAGAAGAAGCGGAAGTGGAAGACGAAGTTGAAAAAACCCCTCAAGAAGAGGCTCAGACAGAGGTTACAGCTGAATCTAGAAATGACAAGAAGCGTGATAGAAGAAGGCACAGAAGAAGAAGGCTTGCTGACGAAAGAAGAGAGTGGGCAGAAAGAGAAAAGCAAGAGCAGCAATCGACTGAGCAGCAACCCGTTGCTGAACCTAATGCAATAAGTGAGAATGTAGATAATCTTGAAGAGCAACTTTCAAAGAGCTCTGCTGCAATGTTTGGTACTTTGTTTCCACCACCTCCTACGCTTATATCGGAAACGATAGCAAGGTACAAAGAAAGAGAGGGTCTTGAAGGTGTCTTTTTCAATAGACACTCAACAAAAGAAGATGTTTCTAAAGCTGATAAGCAAGAAGAAGAACCAACCGAAGTTAAGGATAAAGAGGAAGGTTCTGTTTCGATACCAAATTTAGAAGAAAATCAAAAAGATTCTGAAAATAATCAATAAATTTGCTTGATTCAAATTCTCTAACACATTTAAACTCTCACTTCAAATTCACTACTTGTAGTGAGAGTAATTCGGATAAGCTCGGATGGTGGAATGGTAGACACTGAGGACTTAAAATCCTCTGCGTTAATAGCGCGTGCAGGTTCGACTCCTGTTCCGAGCATTTCGATTTAAAAGTCTTTATTCATAATTTCTTAAATTATATAGCCTAAACGTTACAACCTTTAATGGTTAGAATATGTCACGAAATTGGTTCTACAAAAAATGTATAACGAATATCAGGGATTACAGACGCGATGTGTTTTATGTCAAAGAATTTTGATATGATTTCATGCCACCAAGAGAGAGGTTTGATTGTGAGATGAAGAGGTTCTCCGATTATTTTGCCGAAACCCTCGTCTTCAAGAAAAACTTGTATAGCCCCACCTTTTACCATTCTTTTAGAAAGTTCAATTAAGCATGCCTCGATTTTTTCTGTAGGGATGTGTTCTAAAACATCAATACAATAAATCCAATCCGTTGGCAGGATATTATCAGATAGTTCCCATAAACAGGTGTTATAGAATTTTACTCTACTGGGCAATAGTATTGTAAGCGCATTAATTTCATCAGACAGGGCGTTATGAGCGATGTCAATAAGTTGTACGGAGAGTTGTTTTTCGAGAAAATTAAGAGTGGTAATACCTGTACCACAACCAAAGTCAGTAATACTATCGCCAGGTTGGATTTTTTCTTTAAAAAAGTTAAAAAAGCAATTAGCCGAGTTATAACCAGGAGAAACAAGCCTGTAGCTATTGATTTTCCAGATGCTAACGTACTTGATTCTTTCTTGTTCGGTTAGTAAATCAGTCATTTAATTTCCTCTTCTTGTGATGAGTATGCAAAAGAAGTGATGTGCTTGGTAAAAATACTATATATTGAATTAATGGTTATATTACTTTAGCTTTTCTTTCTTAGAAAACGTTTTTTTAGAATGTAATCGATTGAAAATTTTCCAGGTCCGAAAACTAAAATAAATAAGCTAGCGAGCAAAAATGTAAAAGGAGTTCTGGTTATAAAATTTATTGGATCTGCGAAAAATAACCTTATGGCATCTGCTTCTGCTGTAAAATATGCAACAATCATGATGGTGATCAAAGGGATTGTTGTAACTCTAGAAAGTAGTCCGATAAATAAAAAGGCCCCCCCAATAAGCTCTGTGATAGCGACAAGATAAGCGCTATATACAGGAAATGGGATGTCTAATGTGGTGAAAAAAACGATAACTTGATTTATATCTAAGAGCTTGCCTAGACCTGCAGAAAAAAAACAAAAGCCCCAAAATAGTCTAACAACTAATAAAAAGGGGGATTGTAGGTTGCTTGTGATGCGAATGAAAAATGTATAAAAATGTAATACGGAGTTCATATTTCCTCATTTATTTATATTTTTTTCATGACATTTTTCTTTTTAAAATAGAATCCTTTTTTTTCGTTTTTTTTTAATTCGATGTTTTAGTCTGTTAGATCGAGTGAATTTTTTTTAATTTAATTATTTAAAAGGTGAAAAAAAGTTCAGAATAGTGGATTTTTAATATAAAAAAATTAAAGAACTTTAACAGGGTAGGCAGTTTTGAAGAAAAACATAACGTATAGGAATTTAGAGGATACCTTTAGATTGTTTTTAGAAAAATCTAAAAAAGGATCAATTAGTTTGGAGAGGGTTTTAAAAATACTATCGGGCAAGGGTAAGGATTTTATTATCATGTTGCTAGCTATTCCTTTTTGTTTGCCCGTTCAAATACCTGGTCTTTCGATTCCATTTGGAATTGTGATAGCGTTGATGGGGCTTCGTGTACTAATAGGTGGTAATGTTATTCTGCCTAAAAAAATATCACAGAAACAGATCCCGGCAAAAACAATGAAACGAGTAGCTCAATCTGGAATATGGATAATAAAAAAATTTAAAAGATTTGTTCGTCCTCGAATGGAGCAGTTTTGCCACAGTCCTATTTTTAAAAGAATTAATGGGCTAGTGATCATTATATTAGGTTTGGTGTTGGCTCTGCCTCTTCCTATACCTTTTACAAATTTAATAGCTGCGTGGACTTTATTTCTATTAACTCTAGGCCTTTTAGAAGACGATGGACTTCTTGTAATTTTTAGTTATGCAGGTTTAGGGATTACATTTTTTGCTT
>Ga0194116_10005303_pt1 | contig 14264 bp, 14 predicted proteins | sample TA2MahsurfametaG_4_FD_148617 | JGI IMG/M metagenome (GOLD analysis project Ga0194116, IMG submission 148617) | Freshwater microbial communities from Lake Tanganyika, Tanzania - TA2015008 Mahale S9 surface | ecosystem: Environmental > Aquatic > Freshwater > Lake | place: Tanzania: Lake... | reverse complement strand
ATTTCTACTATAAATGCTATAAGTAATTTTTGTGAATTTCACAGACAAGGAATAACCTTTTTCTAATAATCTTTAATATAAAAATGAGCCTTCAGGCCAATGAGAAATTTGAAATTTCTTAGTTTAGGTAATATCCATATTTCGTAAAATTTATTAAAATCCTTTAAATTCCTTTCGTACTAATTAAGGAGTTAATAATATTAGATAGAAACCAATCTGACTTACGTCGACCTTAACTCAAATCATGTAAGAAATTTATTGGACGAACAGTCCTTAAGTTTTTAGTTCTGCTTAAAAACTTTATCTTAATTCAACATCGAGGTCAAAAGTTTGTTTATAAATAGGAGCTCTAAAAACAAATTATGCTGTTATCCCTAAAGTACTTTTATTAAGCTTTTTAGGGTCTTTTCTTTAGACTTAACTAACTTATATTTTGGTTTGATTATCCCAATCAAATTTTTTAAAGTTTTAGGGTCTTCTCGTCTAAATACTTTATTTTTGTATTTTCACAAAAACATTAATTTCTTTTTAGAATTAATTACTTTTTAAATAATTAAATTTTTCATTCTAGTTAACAATTAATTAACTATTGATTATGCTACCTTAGCACTTACGCGGCCATTTACAAATTAAGCATAGGGCAAATCTTGCAGCTAAATAACTGCGATGTTTTTAATAAACAGTTTATTTAAAAATAAAATAAACTAAATTTGTTTGCTGCATTAAATTTATAATTTTAGTCCAAGATTTGGAACAAAAAATCAATACTCATAATTTCATTTTAAATTTTTTGTAATTGAAGATTACATTATATATAAATTATACAATTTTTAATTTAGTGTAAACTAAAAGTTAATATTAAACATTAAATAAATTAAATTTATATAAGTAAATTTTAAATTTAAGCTTTCCCTAAATTTATTTATTAAACTAAATAATGTTATTTATTTTATATAAAACTCAACCATAAATTTAAAATAATTTTGCCACATTAAACTTGTTTATGGGGTTAATAACTTATCGAGATAAATTTGTATATCAATTTTGAAACTCCATGATGCTAAAGGTAAATTGACTTCTTTTAAAATATTTATTAAAATTTATACATTAAATAATAAAATATCATTTAATTAAACTAATAATTAAAAGATATGTTATTCACTTCTCTCAGATACAAAGTTCTTAATATACTAAATACATAAGCCTGAATAAAAGCGACTGCTGATTCTAATACTATTAATAAATAAAGAGCCAGCATCAAAACAATTAATACAGAATAACTTGTTGACACGGCCGGAGCCCTAATCAATGTTATTAACAAATGACCTGCCACTAGATTAGCAGCTAGACGAACTGAAAGAGTAATTGGACGAATAATATTTCTGATAAATTCAATTAACACTATAAAAGGCATTAAAATATAAGGAGTGCCCACTGGCACCAAATGTGCTAAAAATCTTCCTAAATTTCACACAATCCTATAAATCATATATCTTATTCACATAACCAAAGCCATTCTTAAAGAAAAAGATAAATGGCTAGTTGACGTAAAAGTATAGGGGGTTAATCCAAGAACATTATTTAATAAAATTATTAAAAATAAACTAATTGCCCAGTGAGTATGACCAGGGGTATTTAACGGTTTAAAATTTAAACTAAACTCTGACGATAATCTTTTTAGCAAAATCAAAAAAATAAATTTTATCTTTGAATTAGATAATCAAAAAATCCCAGGTAACCAAATTAATGAAATTCAAGATCTCAGCCAATTTAGTCTAAGATTAAGTCAAATAACGCTAGGATCAAAAATTGAAAACAAATTAGACATTACTTTAAATAAAAAATTTTTACTAAATTTATATAAAATAACATAGAAAATATTATTATTAAAATTAATCAATTCATAGGAGAAATCTGAGGAATTTTTTAAGAGCAAAATTTGCTTTATTTAAGGTAAAAACTTAATATCTTTTAGATTTCATAAAACTTTTTAATATAAATTATCTTTGAATTCTAAATTCAATGCATTGTTCTGCCAAAAAAGATTACTTCTAATAATTTTTTAATTGGAAATTAAATGTAATTGGTTTATACTAAAAAGTAATAAAAGCTATTTCTATAACTTTAACTTTGCTACGACTTATCTCTATCGAGAGTGACGGACAATATGAACCTTACCCATAACTATTTCGATTATTTTTTCACCTACTATTAAATCCTACTTTTAATTAATTTTCTTTACTGCATTTCAACTATTACAAGTTTATGCTATATGTTATTTGAACAAAAATTTAAATAATAATTTATTTTTTAACAACCACACACAAACTTAAAACTAGTAAATAAAATTGAGGATTATCAATTTATAAGTCAAAATTCTCTAATTAGAATAAATAACTGCCATACAATTTAGGTTTGAATTTGACTACCTGAAATAAATTGCATAATTGGATTCTATCCCAGGTTTGTGACTAATTTGATATTTATAAAATGGAATTTTTTTTTTGTAACTAATAACAAATTCCAGTTTTATTGCTTAATTTATGAAACTTTGCTTAAAAGTGTAACCGCGGATGCTGGCACTTTATTAACCAAGCATAAAATTTTTACATAACTATTTTATTAAAAATAAATTTACTGTAATTTTTTAAACTAAATACATCAAAATAAAAATTTTTGCTTTATACCAACCATTGTTTAATAATTATGCTCCTCCTCATCAATAAATACTTACAAATAAAAAAAGCCAAACTACGTCAACAAAATGTCAATATCAAGCGGCTGCTTCAAATCCAAAATGGTGACTAAATCTAAAATTAAATGAATTTAAACGAATTAAACAGACAGTTAAAAAAAGAGTGCCAATAATAACATGCATTCCATGGAAACCTGTGGCCAGGAAAAATGTTGAACCATAGACTGAGTCAGCAAATGTAAATCTCGCTTCATAATATTCTGCTCCCTGAAGGATAGTAAAGTAAGCGCCTAAAAAAACTGTTAATCCTAAGGAACTCTTAGTTTGCCTATGGTTACCGCCTATTATCCTATGATGGGCTCAAGTCACTCTTACTCCTGAAGATAAAAGAATTACTGTGTTTAATAAAGGAACTCCAAATGGACTAAAAGCCAAAATACCTAAAGGGGGCCACTCGTTACCTAGCTCAATATTGACGGCCAATCTTCTATGAAAAAAAGCTCAGAAAAATGAAATAAAAAAAAATACTTCAGAAACAATAAATAAAATTATTCCTCAACGTAAACCTAATTCAACCATGGATGTATGATAGCCCATAAAAGAACCTTCTCGACTTACATCTCGTCATCACTGAAAAGAAACTAAAACAAGAAACAGAATTCTGATTAACAGTAAATCAAATTCATTTTGATGAAATCATTTTAGTAACCCGGAAGTCAGGCCTAAGCCACTAAAAGAAGCCAGTAGAGGTCAAGGAGATTCATCGACAAGATGAAAAGGATGACGTAATAAATTAGACATAGATTTTATAGTATAATAATTACATTGTTTTTTCACGACAAAAATTAATTTAAAATCTGACAATTTAATGCCCTAAAAAGATTAGAAGTCTTTAACAAAGATTTTATTTATAGATATTTTATCTTTCTTACGAGTAACAATCGTATGCTCTCAGCTTTAAATAATTAAAGAACTCACTCAAGTATTTTTTGATTTCATTCGTAAAATAAACCCAGAGACAAAACAATTACTAAAATTAAAAATATCATGCAATGGGCTCATATGGGCCCTAGTATAAATTTAGTTAAAAATGGAAATAATAAAATTAACTCAATATCAAATACTAAAAAAATATTAGCCAACAAATAAAAGCGAAATCTAAAAGGAAGAAGTCCCTGATCTTTAGAATTAAACCCACACTCAAATGAACTAAGATTTTCACGATCTCATAAAAATTTTTTAGTTAAAATTCCTATAACTACAGCAATTACTCCCCCAAACAGCATTCTCATTATATAAATCATTAAATTGATTAAGATAAAGCCAAAATCCGTAAATTTTGCAAATTTAAATACTATAATATACTATTAGCTCTAATTAAGGCTTGGAAGCATAAGTCATTCTATCAAAATGAACCTTTTTCAGGCACTTAATTTTAAGACTTTAAACCTCTTAATTGCAAATCAAGTATCATAATTGAATAAAGTCCTTATTTTAGGCCTTGGGCTTCTTTAACTCCACAAATTAATATTATAAAACTTCTAAAATTAAATAAATCAAACTATAAAAATACAAAAATAGATTACTGTAGTAACTTGTCCAATAAATACATAAGGATCTTCAACGGGCCGCGCCCCAATTCACGTTAAAATAAAAAGAATACTAAATAAAACCCAAATTCTTAATTTTATTAATAGGTTAAAAGAGTGGGATTTAAAAATTGAGAATTTTAAGAAAGGTAGAATATATAAAATAGCAACTGATAAAACTAAAGCCACTACTCCCCCAAGTTTGTTTGGAATAGACCGCAAGATTGCATAGGCAAAAAGAAAATATCATTCTGGTTGAATATGAATTGGAGTTACTAAAGGGTTTGCAGGAATAAAATTCTCAGGATCTCCTAAGAGCCATGGTTGAATTATGCACAAATAGTAAAATCCCCCTATAAAAATTACTATTCCTAAAATATCTTTCCAAGAAAAATAAGGATGAAATAAAATTTTATCATAGTTTCTGTAGATACCTAAAGGATTGCTTGATCCCTTTTGGTGAAGAAAGAGTAAATGAACTATAACTACCCCCATTAGAACAAAGGGCAAAAAAAAATGCAAAGCAAAAAATCGCCTTAGTGTAGGCTTTCCTACGGCAAACCCCCCTCATAACCAAAACACAATATCTTCTCCTATTAAAGGAATAGCTGAAAACAAATTAGTAATAACTGTAGCCCCTCAGAAAGATATTTGGCCCCAAGGCAATACATACCCTAAAAAAGCAGTAGCTATTAAAATAAATAAGATAGAAGTTCCTCTTATTCACACATGAACTTGAGTATATGAACTAAAATACAAACCACGTCTAATATGTAGATAAATACAAATAAAAAATATTCTTGCACCATTAGCATGAAAAATACGCAGTAACCATCCATAATTTACATCTCGCATAATATGTCTTACTGAGTCAAAAGCAAGCAAAATATCACTAGTATAATGTATTGCCAAAAATAAGCCTGTCATTAACTGGATAACTAAACAAAGCCCCAACAATGAACCAAAGTTTCACATTGTTGAAATTCTTCTAGGTGTAGGCAAATCAACTAAAGAATTATTCACAATTTTTATTAAACTATTAGTTTTTATTCTTGAGTAAATTATGCGTAGATAAAGATTTTGATTCTTTGATTCTTAAATAATTAAGACGTATAAGTTCTTTTAGCTTATTTAGAGCATCACTTTGAAGCTGTGAAGGAATTCTATAGAACAATCTTTTTAGCCTACATAATTGTTGATTTTTTAATTTTATTAATTTTTGTCTTAATTAATGTTGCTTTTATTACTCTACTAGAGCGAAAGATTTTAGGTTACTCACAAAGACGAATTGGTCCTAATAAACCGTCTATAATAGGACTATTACAACCAATAGCAGATGCTGTAAAATTATTTATGAAAAATTTTATAGTATCTAATAAAATAATGAAATTAGTCTTTTTTTTCATGCCTACGGTAAGATTATCATTAGTCCTCTGAGTTTGAATAATTATACCGATGGAATTTGAAATTACTTATTATTTATTTTCTTCTATTCTTCTATTAATAATTTTAAGATTAAATGTGTATCCGCTTCTACTTAGAGGTTGGGCCTCAAAAAACAAATATGCTATACTAGGTTCCCTACGAAGAGTAGCTCAAACCATTTCCTATGAAATTAGCCTAGCCTTAATTCTTATAATTGTTTTAATTTATTACTCAAATTTAAGACTAAATTTCTGTATTTCAAACAAAACCTATGTTAGAATTTTTTTATTTAGACCTCTTGTTTTTGTTCTTTGAGTAATCTCTAGGCTGGCAGAAACCAACCGCACTCCTTTTGATTTTTCTGAAGGAGAAAGAGAACTTGTATCAGGGTTTAACGTTGAGTATGGTGCAGGAGGATTCGCAATAATTTTTATAGCAGAATATGGAAGTATTTTATTTTTAAGAATACTTTCTAGCGTCATCTTTAGTATCTTTAGAAATTTTTTTTTAATTTCAATTATGACATCTGCTCTAGTCTCTATTAATAAATCTTGCTTGAAAAAGCTTTCTTCCTTTTGTACTTTCAACCCTAGTATTACTTACAAGCATATGTGTTTTATATATTAAAATTTCATAACTCTTTAATTATAGCTTTTTTATGATTTTTATTATTTAGGGCATTAGTTTCGCTAAGTATAGCATCAGTGGTAATAAGTGGCTCTGAAATCATTTTTTTAGAGATTCCTATTATGAATATATTAAACTGATCTATAAATTTTGTTTTTTTTATTGACCAAATAAGAACCTTGTTTATTTTCAGTGTTTCTCTCATTAGATTTAGAGTATTAACTTTTTCTAAAAGATATATAATTAATGATAAAAATTTTATCCGTTTTCATTTCTTGCTCATAGCTTTTATTTTAAGAATATATTTTTTAATTTTAAGCCCCAATATAGTCAGGGTTTTATTAGGGTGAGACGGGCTAGGATTAAGGTCTTATTTATTAGTTATCTATTACGGAAGGTCTAAAGCCTACAATTCTGGAATAATTACTGCGTTAACTAATCGTTTAGGTGATTCTTTAATTTTACTAAGAATTGGCTATCTTATAACAGTAGGTAACTGAAGAATTTTTTATTACTCAACGAAATCTTTAGACGTAATTCTTTTAACTATATTAATTGTTGCTGCCTCTACTAAAAGAGCACAAATTCCATTTTCTGCTTGGTTACCAGCTGCTATAGCAGCTCCAACTCCAGTTTCTTCACTCGTACATTCATCAACTTTAGTCACGGCGGGAGTATATTTATTAATTCGTCATGAAAATCTCTTTTCAAATAATAGATTTACTTTTTATATAATAACAATTGGCACCATAACTATAATCCTAGCAAGAATCAGAGCCTTAATTGAAACGGATTTGAAAAAAATAGTTGCCTTGTCGACACTTAGTCAGTTAGGAATTATGTTTTTAAGGCTGGGGGTAGGAAGATATATACTCAGATTTTTTCATTTATTAACCCATGCTTTCTTTAAGGCCCTTTTATTTTTAGCCACTGGGGCAATCATTCATAGAAGTAAAGACTACCAAGATTTGCGACTCACTGGAGGAAGAGTATACAGGCTACCCTCTATTAACAGATTTATTTTAATTTCCAGACTTAGACTGATAGGACTACCTTTTATATCTGCATTTTTTTCTAAAGAAATAATTTTAGAAACTATTATTCTCAAAAATTTTAATTTTGCAATTTATGTAATAATAATTTTAGGAGTTATATTAACAAGAATATACAGATCACGTTTTATTTTCCTTGTATTTTCTAATTGAACTATTAATGATCTTTTAACATTAAAATTAGAGGAAGATTCTTTTGTTTTAGGAAGAATATTCATTTTGTTTTTTCCGGCATCATTAGCCGGATCTTGGATATATTTATTTTTGTTAAGAAGACTTAAATTATCTATTTCTTCAATTTGAGTAAAAAGATTAATCTTAATATTAATTTTACTAGGTATTTTAGTAACCGTAAACTTTAAACTAAATCATCAAAAATGAAATTCAATTTTTTGGAGATTAAGCAGGATGTGATTCTTGCCTTTTATTAGGTCGCAAGTAATAAATTTTATTACTTTTAACCAAAGAAAACAAGTTTTCAAACTTGTGGATCGAGGCAGCTTAAGATTTAAAGTAAAATATATTTCTTTATTTTTAGAAAGAACAATTAATACCATAAGAATTAAATTTATTAGTAAGATTTTGTTTTTTTCATTAATCTGATTAATAGTTTTATTTAGATTTTACTTATGTAAACACATTATATAAAAGCAACTAGAACAAAAGCAAAAACTAGGTTTTGAAGTAAAACATACGAAACTTCAAACTTGTTATTCAAAGCAACACTTCTAGAAACTTCTTTCAATTTGAGAAATCTAAGAAAAGAAAATCCTATTATTAAATAAATGTAAATCATAAAAATACTAAGACTTAAAAACAATAACATTAATAAATAACTAAATTTAGCCAAAATAGAAAGAATTAAGACTTTCAGAAAAAAGACTATAAAGGGAGGAATTCCACTTACTATTAATAAACCTAAAAAAAATAGTAACAAACCCCTAGGATTATTAATAGAATTTTCTAAAGTTATTGTGTTTTGCAAAAAATTTTTTTTTAATCCATGAATTAGATTTAATAAAACCATTCCATAACCAATCATAAATCAAAGCCATACTTTAGAGACACCAATAATTACTAAAATTCAACCCAAAGAAAATAAAGAAGATAAACCTAGAATTTTTTTAACCTTTTTTTGTTTAAGCGACCTCACACTTCTGATAATAATTCTAGTAACTCTAAAAATTATTAAGAAACTCAAAGGACAAAACTTAACCAATATTAAAGGAATTAATTTTTGTCAAATAGATAAAAGTCAAATATTTGATCAACTAATTTTTTGAATTAATTTAAGGTATCAAAATTGGAACGGTGCCCTCCCTAGCTTTAACATAATTGCGACCACAAAAATTATTTTAAATACTTTAATATCTCACACTAGAAATACTAAAAGTCTCAAGAGTATTAATGCCCTGCCCAACCCTTGAATTAAAAAATAATAAAGATTTCCATTTCTGTTAATAATTCTTAATTCTTGGCTCAAAATACTTACAAATCTTATAAAATTTAATTCCAATATTAATCAAATTCTTAATCTGTTACTAAAAAAAAAAGAACCAAAAGTTCTTAAAAATAAAATTATTATATAGGCGATTCGAAATCCTCAAAATATTTATTTGATGGCCGAACTAAGCATTAAGTTGTAAACTTAATTATGAATTTAAATTCTCAAATAAATATTTTAAGATGTAACCATCATATTAGGTTCTTAAAACCCATGCGCTATTCCGCCATTAAAATAATTCTGAAGTAAAATTGTACTTTTAGTTTCGGCCTAAACAAAGGGCATGTCCCCAGAATTTATTTTAAGAAACCTAATTTTATTATTTACTTCTATTATGCTTATAAATTTTATAAGTTGGGAGATCATAACGCTTATTTTTATTCCTTTTATACTTTTTATACTAAAGTCCCCCTTGTTGATTACCTCCGAATTTGTAAATTCGTCTGGTATCCAAATAAGAAATAGAAGTTTCTTACTAATTTTATTATCAATTTTATCTTTTTTTTGAGCTTTTAGATGCATTTCACAACTAAGTCAACAAATTAACAAACAAATAATTATAACATTAATAATTTCCCTGTTAGGATTTTTACTTTTGTTCTTTTTTTCTTCCGAGATTTTTACCTTATACACTATATTCGAGTTATCAGTTATTCCTATTTTTTCTATTATTATAGGTTGAGGCTATCAAAGAGAACGTATTGAAGCTAGGCTGAGCCTTATATTTTATACAATTACTGCTTCTTTACCCTTATTGTTTTCCTTTATATATTTATACACGCAATCTTTAACTACTAGAATCACTTATTACGATTTTATGATTAATTTAAATAATTCTGGACTTATAAAATTATCAATTTTTTGTTTAATAGCTGCTTTTTTAGTTAAACTTCCGATATTTAGAGTGCATCTTTGACTTCCAAAAGCACATGTTGAAGCACCCGTATTTGGTTCAATAGTTTTAGCTGCCATTCTTTTGAAACTAGGAAGGTTTGGCATTTTAACATTTTTCCCTTTTTTGTTTTTAGATAATGTAAACATTTTTATCAGCGTAAGAATTGTAGGGGGAGTGCTGGTAAGAGTACTTTGTATTCGTCTTTTAGATTTAAAGATAATTATTGCTTATTCCTCAGTAAGGCATATAGGTTGTGTTTTAATTCCCGTAATAATAATAAGAAACTTATCAGTTGCTAGAGGTATACTATTAATAATTGCTCACGGTGTGAGGTCTTCTGCTATATTTCTCATGTCTTATAATTTATACCAAATAAACTTTTCCCGTAGTTTATTATTGACTAAAGGAATACTAACTTTTTCCAGATCTATTTCATTAATATGATTTTTAATTTTAATAATTAATATGGCGGCTCCTCCTACTCTCAATCTCATATCAGAAATTTTAGTCATTTCAAGAATTATCTTTCAAAATTCAGCAAACTTTTTATTATTAATTTTTATTGTCTTACTAGGATCAGCTTACACACTGATTATTTATAGATCCTCAATTCAAGGTACAAAAATTGTGTGCGTAAATAACAAAGTTATATCTTTGAGAGAAATTATAAATATTGCCAATCATATTATTTGAGGATTCACTTTAATCTTAAGAGTGCCCATTATGAGATTTTAAAACTGAGAAAATTTAATTTCTAAAAGTTAATTTCAAATTAACACAAATCAGTCTTAAAAACTATATATCTTGAACTTGACAAATTCATATTTTTGTTAAACTAAATTTTTAAGAAAAATAAATTTATCTCTAATCTCCAAAATTAGAATTTTAATTAAACTACCTTAAATATAAAAAAATATGAATTATCGAAGAGTTATGAGCTCTTTAGCTTATTTAGCTTATTTTTATAATTGTTAAAAATTAAAGGTCTTGAATTATAGCTATGAGTTAAAGGTGGGCAACAATGAACTACTTCAATGGACCTCCTAAAAAATTTACCAAACATCACAGGGCGATGACTGACTAAAGCTTCTCAAACAATAAAAATTATAAATAAAACCGATATAACTGAAATAATAGACCCAATTCTAGCTAAGACATTTCAAGTAGAATAAAAATCTGGATAATCAGAGTAACGACGAGGTATACCAGCTAACCCTAAGTAATGTATAGGAAAAAAAGTTAAATTTACACCAGCAAATATAATTATGAATTGGGCCTTAAGTCACTCAACATTCATTGTTATTCCAGTCATTAACGGGAATCAGTTAACAAAACCTCCTAAAAGAGCAAACACTGCTCCCATACTTAGTACATAGTGAAAATGAGCAACAACATAATATGTGTCATGCAAAACTACATCTAAGGAAGAATTAGCTAAAATAACCCCTGTTAGGCCCCCAACAGTAAATAGAAAAATAAATCCAAATGCTCAAAGACTTGAAGGTGTAAAAGGAATTCATCTACCATGAAAGGTTCCAATTCAACTAAAAATTTTAATTCCAGTTGGAATAGCAATAATTATTGTTGCCGTAGTAAAATAAGCACGAGTGTCAGTATCCATACCAACTGTAAATATATGATGTGCTCATACAACAAACCCTAATACTCCAATTGCTAACATAGCATAGACTATTCCTAGGACTCCAAAAGGTTCTTTTTTACCTCTCTCTTGACTTACAATATGAGAAACTAAACCAAACCCTGGTAAAATTAAAATGTAAACTTCAGGATGACCAAAAAATCAAAACAAATGTTGGTACAAAATAGGATCACCTCCTCCCCTAGGATCATAAAAAGAAGTATTTAAATTACGATCCGTTAATAATATAGTAATAGCCCCAGCTAAAACTGGTAAAGATAAAAGCAACAAAATTGCTGTAATTAAAACAGCTCAAGCAAACAAAGGTGTTCGGTCTAAAAACATACCTAAAGTACGTATATTGCCTAATGTTCTAATAAAATTCACTGCCCCTAAAATAGAAGAAATACCAGCTAAATGCAATGAAAAAATTGCGTAATCCACAGATGACCCTGAATGAGATAAATTACTTCTCAAAGGAGGATAGACTGTTCATCCTGTCCCGGCACCTCTTTCTACCAAAGATCTTGTTAATAATATAATCAACGCAGGAATTAAAAACCAGAATCTCATATTGTTTATTCGAGGAAATGCTATATCAGGAGACCCAATTATTAAAGGAACTAATCAATTACCAAACCCTCCAATTAAAATAGGTATTACTATAAAAAAAATTATTACAAAAGCATGTGCAGTAACTACCACATTATAAATTTGATCATCTCCTATTAAAGACCCTGGTTGTCCTAATTCCAGACGAATAATTACCCTAAGACCTGTGCCAATTATACCAGCCCACACACCAGCAATTAAATATAAAGTTCCAATGTCTTTGTGATTGCAAGATCACATCCACTTTGCGTAGGACAAAATTTAATAATAGTATAAATATTACATTTCTCTTACAAAGAAAAAATTAATCTTATTAAAATTTTAACTTTTTTTTACTTGTTTATTTTAACTAGAGGATTTTTTCTATGTATCTCTTTTTCAAATCCAACTTTTTTAATTACGTGATTAGTAATATTAAGATTCTTACTAGGCTTATTTTTTCTTAGGAATCTTAGTAACTGAATAATGTATGTTGTGGTATTGCTTTTTACTGGGGGCATAATAATTTTATTTACTTATATAACTTCCTTGGTAATATCATCAAAAATTAATTTCCCCTCGATACCTTGATTAATGTTTATTATTGTTTTGCCATTAACTATCGCTTTTAGTCACCAGGAAAGAACAGAGTTAAGCATAAAAAATATTTCAAGACTTTATTTTGACTTCTCTAATATAATTTTAATGTTTATCACTTTGTATTTAGTTATAGTTCTTATTAGTATAGTAAAAATAGCCACCTCTTTATATGGGCCTATAAAATCTTTTTTTGCGCATGAAAAATAAGAATTTCTTTATAATACTATTTGTATTAAGGTATTTTGGACTCCAAGAGATCTCAACTGCTTTTTTAGTTTTCCTATGAATAACCGCATTAGTAATTATTCTACTTAATAAGAAAAACCATTTTATTTCTCTTCTTTTAATTTTAGAAATACTTTCTCTGAGAAGGATTACCATAATAACAATTTATTTAAAGTTGAGAGGTTCTTTAATATTAATATTTATCTTAATAACATTAAGAGTGGGAGAGGCTGTACTCGGTTTAGCAATTTTGGTAAAACTAATTCGTTGATCCTCCTCAGAATTTATTATAAGAGGCTTAAATTAGGAAGTGTAGTTTAATAAAAAATGCAAATTTTGTAAATTTGAGTTGCTTTTCTGATAAATGTCTTCATGAGCTCAGCTAAATTTGCAAGATGCCTTTTCTCCTGTAATAGAAGAATTTATATACTTTCACGACTTTACCAATATAATTTTATTATTTATTTTAACTTTTGTTGGAACTATTTTAAGTAGAATTTTAATAAATAAAGTTATTCACAAATCATTATTAGAGGGCCAAATTTTAGAATGCATTTGAACTTTGATCCCTGCTTTAATTTTAATTCAAATTGCTTTACCTTCTTTAGTTCTCTTATACACACTAGAAGAATATAGGAGAGATAAAGGTATTTCGTTAAAAGCCACAGGACATCAATGGTACTGGAGCTATGAATATCCCGAACTTAGCTCAAACATAGAAAACAAAAATTTTGATTCTTACATAGTGGCGGATCAAGACTTAAAACCGGGGGAATTCCGTCTTTTAGAAACGGATAACCGAGTAAGTCTTCCAAGACAAATCCCTATTCGAGTTTTAGTTACCAGAGCTGATGTGCTTCATGCATGGGCTATGCCTAGTTTAGGTTTAAAAGTAGACGCCGTCCCAGGACGACTTAATCAGCTTAGAATAGAAATAAATGCTGTTGGAGTTTTTTATGGACAGTGTTCAGAGATTTGTGGGGCAAATCATAGATTTATACCCATTGCTATTCAATTTCTCAAAATAGAAGACTGAGTAAACATAAGATTATTAAGGTAAAGATAGCTTAAATCAATAAAGTTAAATTTTATTCTTAGACCATTAAATCTCATTGGCCTGAAGGCTCATTTTTATTTTTGGAATTAAGTCTTATGTCTTCTACTTAAATGATTTAATTTAGTGTCTTAAAAGTGCGCCCTCCACCTCTAATCATAGTACAAGCAATTTAATAATAAAGTTTGTTTAAATTTAACTAAATATTTTGTTCATAATTTTTCACTAAGCATTTAAAATTTGAACAAATTACGACTTTCACTCAAATTTACCTGATTTATTTAAGACTATTACTTATAGCATTTATAGTAGAAATAATAGTTATGACTTATATGCAAACCGGTCCTAAAAATGATGACCCCGATCGC
>Ga0194116_10005301_pt1 | contig 14266 bp, 14 predicted proteins | sample TA2MahsurfametaG_4_FD_148617 | JGI IMG/M metagenome (GOLD analysis project Ga0194116, IMG submission 148617) | Freshwater microbial communities from Lake Tanganyika, Tanzania - TA2015008 Mahale S9 surface | ecosystem: Environmental > Aquatic > Freshwater > Lake | place: Tanzania: Lake... | reverse complement strand
ATGAAAATGCCGTTGATTTTAAAAATGGGCTCTACAGAACCATATAAGGTTGCATTTTTGGAGAGGGGATATTTTGCACCCAACCGAAACCGCACATAACCGGATGACTCGCTGGGTTTGGCCGTGTCATCAAAGTCCTGTACCTGGTTTTGAAACAGCCCCCGAAGTCCAAACTCCCATTTCTTGACGTCCGCGCCATATTGAAATCCAAAACTGCCGCGGTGGTAGGTGCCTTTGCTTATCAGTGCGAGCCTGTATTCTGCCAGCAAATCCAGGTTTTTTACCACCTTGCGCGAGGTGCCCAGGCTCATGTATGAGCCATTGTAGGTTTTTAAATTGTTGATGCTTCGGTACTGATAATCTGCTTCCAGCTTCCATTTTTTTGCCGGAGCACAGTTGAACGAAAACGCATACCAGCCCTGCATATCCACAGGATCATCGAAGCTTGCCTGCCCCATGGCCTGCAGGCTAAACAACAGGCAAAAAAGCCGTGCAATGTTTTTACACATAGAAAACGACTATCAGTGCGGTGTCTTTCATTAAATCCACCTGTTTAATTTCTACCGTTGCGATGTCAAGGCCGGTGCGCACACGTAAATCGGCTATCAGCTCCTGGTGTTTTTCAGGCACAATCAGCAGGATATTGTCGTAAATTATTTCTTTGCTGCTGTATTGCTTGTAAAGCAAATTGCCATCCAGCAGCAGTGCCGTGGATATAAGACATACTGCAGCCAGGCCGAAATCAGGGAGACCGGCACTCATGGCGGCAAACAAACCCAGACTGATGCTCATGAACAGGTAGGTCATATCGCGGGCATCCAGTCCTTCGGTTCTGTAGCGAAGCATGGAAAAAACGGCAAACAAACCAAAAGCCGCACCTGTGCTGAGACTTACCTTATTCAGCACCAGCGCCACAAAAAATATGATGAGGTTTACGGCAAAAAAACAGAGCAACAGACCATTGTTCTTTTTCTTGGTTCGGTAAATCCATAGTATTAAAATGGCGATAACGCCAATGTTGGCCAGCAACCTGAGGAGTATAGGGGCGTTTAAAAGGTCGGACTGTTCAAGAATTTCCATGGGTGCTAATTTTCTTTATCTGCAAAAGGGTAGGTTTAAATGCGTTCTGTTTCAGTTCGGGGTGCAAGGTAGCCATTCCGATACAATATTTGCTTACACTGCAGGGTTTCAGGCCTTGCGCCTTTATCGTTCGTGTGGCATAATCGGCCTCTTTTTTTTCTGATTTAAATTCAAGAATCATCAGGTCTGTAAATGAAAAATCTGCATGGCCATTATTTGCCTTCAGATTCATATCTACGGTGATTTTGAGTGGCAGGGTTTTGTGCAGAAAAGTCAGTCTTTCATAGTCTACAAAGAGTGCCGGTTTTAGTTCGCAGTGGTTATATGGGCTGTTGTTTTGGATAAATGTTTCGGCTTCAGCGGGTGCAGGGTTGAAAAGCCGGTGTTTCAGCGTTCTGCCATCGGGTGTTTTTTCTTTCACTTCAAGCCAAAAGCCGTCTTCACTGCCGTAGTGGCGTTTGCGGATTTTATAGCGGTGTGCTTTGTTGCGTTGGTGCTGGTAAAACATATTTTGGTCCGTGGTATCCCAGTATTCGGTGGTGTAATGCCACAGGCGGTGTCCGTCATTTTCCAGCAGCAGATATTCTGCGGAAAGACTTTGCAGCAGAGAATCCAGCACCGAAACATGGGCCACAAATTTGCGGTCATTGCGCTTTTCCCAGTTAGTTCTCCGGTTTAAAGCCGGTAGATTGATGGTTTCAAATGTTTGGAGAGGCAAACCCATCAGGGTACAAACTGGTTTAGCAGCGTAAGGCGATTGCTGATATGGGTTTTCAAATTGACTTTTTCTGCCACAAAGGCGTTCTGGCTGCTTAGATGCGTGTATTTGGGTTGTTCGCCTTCGGCGCCAACAACAAACGGCGTGATCATGGTATGGTATTTCTCTATCAGGTTGTCCATGTCAGCCTGTTTGAAAAACGTATTTTTAAAATCGCGCATATGTGTTTTGTAGCGGTTGAAATACACACCGTCATTGGCAACAAAGTTGATTAAGGGCCAGGCAGTTCCTACCTCATTCATGCGTAGGGAAAGGCCTGTCATGCCCCCGGGACCGCCGCCTCCACCTGCAGTTCCGGTAATGCCCGGACTTTTGGTGAGCGCTTCGTTGTTGTCCCAAGGAATCCACGTGAGTTTGCGGCTGCTGTGGTTATACAGGTAGTAATTATGAGCCATCAGACCGTAGGTATCCCAGTTAACGATGCTGTTGTTGATGGCCAGGTATTTCAAAAAATGGTCCATATCGAAATACGTCTCAACGCCTTTGCGCCACGCCGCTGTATCGGTGCTGCGAAGCGGGGCTTGAAGCGCTTTGATAAAGTTGGAAACATCGCTAAAATCGGCTGCCGTTTCGTTGTTCTTTTTGTCAAATTCTGACATGATAAAACTTGCCAGTTTACTTTCAGGTTTATAGATGTTTCCGCTTTCCTGGCCAAACTGGGCTTTGATCATATTGTCTTCGGGAAACTCAACAGCGCAGTATATACCGCAATATTTCAGGCCTGCGCCAAAGTCGATAAAAACCTTGTAGAAAGCAGTCTGGGGTGCGGGTACGCCGGCTTTTCTGAAAATATCAGCTGTGATTTTTTCCCGGATGAGGGAATTGTCTTTAGCCCCTGGAGAAAAGGACAGGCCATTGAAACCATAAAAATGCTGGTCTGTGATTTCGGGGAATTGTGCAGCGAATTTGTCAAAATTCAGCCTGAATGGTAATTTATAGATGCCCGATCTCCAGGCAGTATTCAGGGTTGAATTGCCTTTCAGCCGGAAACCTACGTTGTTCCATGCTTTGCCCCTGAATTTTACGGTAACCGGAAAATAGTCGGGCTCTGCCGTTACGCCGCCGGGAGGTAAACCGCCGATGCCCGCGCCGAATGCACTGCCATAAAGGGCTTTCACATTGGCCTGTACAGCAGTCCAGTTGTCTGCACCCAGGTGTATTTCCAGCTCGTTCACGGATTCCTGCGGAAACACAGTAGCATAGTCATGCGCCGAGTTGCCGTGGCTGGCATCGGTCCAGTCGGGGTTAGGGTTGCCGCCGGTAGGGTCTTTACGCGGATCTTTCCTGCAGGCCCAGTTGGCTGTGAGCAACACCGCGAAAAGAAAAATTAACCATTTTTTCATGTTTTGGTAAATACAAATGTAGGGTATTTTTTTAGTTGACAGTTTACAGTGAATAGTGTACGGTATGTGTCCCGTGCTGAAAAAGGGGGAAAGGTTTTAATGAATGGAGGAATAGAATAATGAAATAATGAAGAAGTTGAAGAATGAAGTAATGAAAGAGGTTAATAAAGGTCATCCTTCGACGGGCTCAGGATGACAAAACCAACAGACTTTTTTTACTATTAAACAATCATCCCAGACCCACCTTCTCCAACCCATCCACCAACACCTCCCAACTAAATGGGGCTTTGGCTTCTTCCATGTTCCCAATGAATTCAGCGGCCTTGTTTTCGTTGAAGAAGCGGGCAATGCCATCCGCAATGGCGGCGGGTTCGGGGGCTACCACAAAACCTACTTTTCCATCAGGGACGCTTTCTGCCAGTCCGCCCACATCGGTAATTACCATGGGTTTGTTGAAGTGATACGCCACCTGGCTCACTCCGCTTTGCGTAGCACTGCGGTAGGGTTGCACCACCAAATCGGCGGCACTGAAATACAAGGGAACCTTGCTGTTGGGAATAAATTCGGTTTTCAGTATCACCCTATCGGCAAGTCCCAGCTGCTCTATTTGTGCGTGGTAGGGTGCTGCATCTTCGTAAAATTCACCCGCTACAATCAGTTTGGCGCCGGTTTGTTTCACTTTCTCATCGGCCATGGCGCTGAGCAGCAAATCCAGGCCTTTGTAGCGCCTGATAAAGCCAAAAAACAGGAGATAACGACCATCGGCGGGTAAACCTAGCTCCTGTAGGGCCAGTTCACAGGGCAGAGCATCGCCAAAATTGTCGTATAGCGGATGTGGGTTGTATAGCTTGGGTTTGTTGAAGTTCAAATCTTCCAGATCCTGCAGCACCTTGCGGCTCATGGTCACGGCGCCATCCAGCACGGGTAAAAAATACGCGTTAAACGGCTTGTCAAAAAAGCGGCGTTCGTGGGGAATGATATTATCGGCAATGCAAACCACCTTGGTGTGTCTGTTCTGCTTCACAATCCTTGCAAACGTGCCAAAACAGGGCCCAAAAAACGGCATCCAGTAGCGAAATATAATCAGATCGGGGCGCAGTTTTTTGTATTTGCGGCCCACCGATATCCAGTTGAATGGATTGACGGAATTCAGTGCGGTATCAATGTGCAGGCCTTCCGGAGCGGGTTCGTCGGTAAACTGGGTTTGGCCGGGAAACAGAAATCCGGGGTACTGAAGTTTAAAGGACAGCAGGGTAACGGTGTTTTCTTTTGCCAGTTCGCGTACGAGCCGTTCATTGAACGTAGCCAATCCGCCGCGCAGGGGATGGGCCGGGCCCACAATCACGATGTGCTTGCCTTTCATCGGGTGCTGAAGGTCGTTTCAGAAACCTGATAGCGATTACGGTCGGGGTGAGATCGGCTGATGAGCTCACCGAGAAAACCCGCCAGAAACAGCTGGGTACCAATAATCATCACCACCAGACCAATGTAGAAAAACGCAGAATCGGCCACTTTTGGGGCCGGTGTGCCCTGCCACACATGAATGGCTTTGTCTAACAGCAGCCATGTGGCTATACCAAAACCAATCAAAAACGACAATATGCCCAGTACGCCAAAGAAGTGCATGGGTTTTTTGCCAAACCGGCCCATAAACAATATGGTGAGCAGATCCAGAAAGCCGTTTACAAATCTTTCCAGCCCAAACTTACTTTTGCCGTATTTACGGGCCTGGTGTTCTACCACTTTTTCGCCAATGCGCCTAAAACCTGCATTTTTGGCAATAACGGGGATGTATCGGTGCATGTCGCCATACACTTCAATATTTTTCACCACCTCATTGCGGTAAGCTTTGAGACCGCAGTTCATGTCGTTCAGCTTGATACCACTGAGTTTGCGGTTGGTGTAGTTGAACAATTTGGAAGGAAGGTTTTTGGTAATGGCGTTGTCGTAGCGTTTCTTTTTCCAGCCGCTTACCAAATCGTAGTTTTCTTCGCGAATCATGGCTACCAGCCCAGGTATTTCATCGGGGGAGTCCTGCAGGTCGGCGTCCATAGTGATAACAATTTCGCCTTCGGCCAAACTGAAACCCTCATTCAGGGCGGCACTTTTGCCGTAGTTTCTGCGGAAACGAATGCCTTTCACGGCAGGATCCTGGTTGCTCAGGTCTGAAATTACTTTCCAGGAGCTGTCGTTGCTTCCGTCATCAATGAAGATAATTTCATAAGAAAGTTTGTGTTCATCGGTTACACGCTTAATCCAGGCGTACAATTCCGGGAGGCTTTCTTCCTCGTTTAGCAGGGGTATGACAATGGAAACGTCCATGTTTTATATTGCAAATTAAAGCATAATGCAGAATTATTGGCGGTCAGCAACAAAATATAAATATACGAAAAATAACCGAGATTTCCAAATAAACCGGTCAGAAACCCCTGAAGCCCATCATGCTGCGCACTTCCGTGATGGTTTTGGCGGCGCTTTCACGGGCTTTTTCAGCACCGCGTTTGGCGGCTTGGGTCACCAGTTCCTTGTTGCTAAGCATATCTTGAATGCGGCTTCTAAGTGGCGCCACAAAGGTTTCCATGTCTTCGGCCAGCTGTTTTTTCAAATCGCCGTAGCGGATGGTGCCGTTTTTATGGGTTTCGTCGAAATGGGCAATCACATCGGGTTTGCAAACCAGTGCCATCAGGTCAAACAGGTTTTGCACGGGCTGCGATTTGGCACTGCCGGGCTCGGCCGGACCGCTGTCGCTCACCGCCCGCATGATTTTTTTGCGCAGCACTTCGGGCTCGTCATCGAGGTAAATGTTGTCGGCTTCACCGGCACTTTTGCTCATTTTGCCACCGCCGGTTAGTCCGGGCACTTTCACCAAACCATCATCAGAACCAATGGCAAATGGCTCCTTGAAGTATTCAGTGTTGTACATGCGGTTGAAACGGTTACCGAAGGTGCGGGCCATTTCGAGGTGTTGCTCCTGGTCTTTGCCCACGGGCACGCGGGTGCCATGGTGAATGAGAATATCGGCGGCCATCAGCACCGGATAGGTTAGAAGCCCCGCGTTTATGTTGTTGGGCTGGCTGCGTACTTTTTCCTTGAAACTGCTCACACGTTCCAGTTCGCCCAGGTAGGCGTTCATGTTGAGGAATAAATACAGTTCGGCTACTTCGGGAACATCGCTTTGCAGGTAAAGTGTGCATTTTTCGGGATTCAATCCCAGGGCCAGGTATTCAGCGAAAACGCGGTACACACTGCCACCCAAATCTTCGGGTGTAGGGTGCGTGGTAAGACTATGGTAATCGGCAATGAAGAAATAGCAGGGATGGGCTTCCTGAAATTTCAAAAAGTTTTGTACCGCACCGAAATAATTGCCCAGGTGCAGTTTGCCGGTGGGCCGAATACCGCTGACTACCGTTTCGCTCATGCCTGCAAAGGTAAAACAGAAATGATAAGCCCCGCTATTTAGGTTTTGGGTGGGTATAAATGTTTGCGGATAGTACTTTTGCAGCGGTCGCTATGCCTCAAACCCTGCAATTAACCTTTAGTCCTACGGAAAATGCCGATGCTGTTTTGGTAAATCAGCGTTTTTGCGAGGCAGCGGGTATGGCAGGCGCAACGGTGGTATTGCGCAAGCGCAGCCTGGATGCCAGGGGCAAACAACCTTTTTTTATCATTACGGCTGATGTTTATGGGCCAGGTGAATTGCCGCTATTGGCGCAGGGTTTTCTGGGGCGGGATGTGCATCATGCGGTTCCCGTGCATATCATCGGCAGCGGCCCTGCGGGATTGTTTGCGGCCTTGTCATTGATAGAGCAGGGATTCAAGCCTGTTATATTGGAACGCGGCAAGACGGTTAAAGAGCGCAGGCGCGATTTGGCGATTTTAAACAAAGAGCATGTTGTGGATGCTGACAGCAATTATTGTTTTGGCGAGGGCGGTGCGGGCACTTACAGCGATGGAAAACTCTATACCCGCAGCACCAAGCGCGGCGATGTAGCTAAAATCCTGCAGGAACTGGTGCACCATGGAGCTACCTCGGCCATTACCTGGGAGGCGCATCCACATATCGGAACCAATAAATTGCCTGGTATAATCGAACATATCCGGCAACATATTATAGCCTGTGGCGGAGAAGTGCATTTTGGCCAAAAAATGGTGGATTTTACCCTGGAAAATGGAAAAATTAAGGAAATATGCACCCAAAATGGGTCAAAATGGCCTGTTCAGGCCTTAATTCTGGCCACGGGACACAGCGCAAGGGATATCTTCACATTGTTGCATAAAAATAAGGTTCAAATTGAGGCAAAACCCTTTGCACTGGGCGTTCGGCTGGAACATCCACAGGAGTTGATAGACAATATTCAGTATCGCTGCAATGCTGCTGAAAACCAGTTGCCGCCTGCATCCTATAGTTTGGTGGAGCAGGTGAGCGGACGGGGTGTGTTTTCGTTCTGTATGTGTCCGGGTGGCATAATAGCGCCCGCCGCCACTGCACCCGGCGAAGTGGTGGTGAACGGCTGGAGCCCAAGTAAACGGAATGGCAAGTTTGCCAACAGCGGATTTGTGGTGTCAGTTGATGAAAAGGACTTTGCCGGATTTGAAAAATACGGTCCCCTCAAAGCCATGCAATATCAGGCGTTGTGGGAACAGAAGGCCTTTGAAACCGCCGGAAACCTGACTGCACCCGCGCAGCGAATTGAGGATTTTGTGAACGGCAAGGCATCATCTGATTTGCCCGAATGTTCCTATGTACCCGGCATCATTCCCAGAAAAATGGATGAGATACTGAGCGAAGATGTAGTTTCCCGTATTCGCGGTGCCTTGCAGGTATTGGGCAATAAAATGAAAGGATTCCGCACCCGCGAAGGCATTCTGGTAGGGGTAGAGAGCCGTACCAGCAGTCCGGTGCGCATACCACGAGATAAAGAGAATTTACAGCATCCGCAGGTACAAAACCTTTATCCATGCGGCGAAGGAGCCGGCTATGCCGGTGGGATTATCAGTGCGGCACTGGATGGTGTTCGCTGTGCGGAAGCAGCAGCTTTAACTTTGCAATATGCCTGAAACCGTACTGATACTGGGTGCTTCCGAAAATCCCATGCGCTACAGCCACATGGCCACATTAATGCTGCTGGAATATGGCCATAATCCTGTATTGGTGGGCAAATCAGGGATGGAAGTGGTGGGCATACCCATTCACCGCGGTATTCCTGAAGATTTTTCAAAGCCCGAAACTATAACATTATATATTAATCCAATGCATCAGCAGGCCTGGATTGATAAAATTATCGGATTGCAGCCAGTTAGGGTTATTTTCAATCCGGGAACAGAAAATCCGGAGTTTATGAAAAAGCTGGATGAGGCGAATATCCCGTATTTACAAGCTTGTACGCTTGTGATGCAGAGGGCGGGGCAGTATTAACGAAAACCCGAGGTCAGGTATTCCGTTTTCAGCGCCGGACAAATCTTGTAGCGCTCTTCTTTGGTATCTTCATACATGGCTTCCAATGTGCGGTAAACATTGGCAATGCCGCATTTATTCTTCCATTCAAACGGGCCATGGGGATAGGCTGTTCCCAGTTTCATGGCTGTATCAATATCTGGGGCGGCAGCTGTGCCTTCCTGCATGGTATAATACGCTTCGTTGATAATCATAAATACAATGCGCGGCGTCACCATTCCCACGCGGCTTTTTACCCATTCCAGTGTGGTAAATGGCAGTGCATTCAGCAAATCGACTACTTCATCTATTTTTCCAAACGGGTCCGAAATTTCCAGGGTGCTTCTTTCCAGGAAACCGGGTATGGCATTGATGCCGAAAATTTTTTCACCACCATAAGGAATGCCTGCATGAAAGAAAGCCGCTTCAGGAGTGTGGTTGACAGCACTGAGCAGAAAAATAGTATTGGTATTCCCGGCATAATCACGCATGCACTCCGGGTGTGCGTCAAAATTCAAATCGATAAAAATATCGAAATGCGCAGCTTCTTGGCTATTTTGCACCCATGAAATCTGCGAATGGGCTTCGCTACCCGTCGGCCAGGCATTTCGCCTGTCTGTTGATGCCAGTATTCCTGTTTTCATGCAGCCACAAAAATAAGCAAACCATCATGCGAGAAACGATTTTTACAAAAAATGCCCCTGCGCCCATCGGGCCTTACAGTCAGGGTGTGCGCGCCGGCAATACCTGGTACTTTTCCGGACAAATTGCCCTTCATCCCGAAACCGGACAAATGGCCGAAGGTGGCGTGGAGGCCCAGGCCAAACAGGTTATGGAAAACATCAAAGCCCTGTTAACGGCATCCGGACTCGAATTTAGCCATATTGTAAAAACGACCATTTTTCTGAAAAGCATGGATGATTTTCCCAAAGTGAATGCCATTTATGGCAGTTATTTTATCAATGATGTGTATCCGGCCCGCGAAACCGTGGAGGTTTCACGGCTTCCCAAAGATGCCTTGGTGGAAATTTCGGTTACCTGCGTAAAATAATTATTGCTTCAGCAGGCGGCCGCTATAGTTTGTGTTGCCTTGCTGAATTGATATCTGGTATGCTCCCGTCGTTAGTTCGGATACGTTGATTTTGCAGTGTTTCCCGCTTTGCAAAACATCACTGCCATGCTGTATCATTTTTCCTGTCATGTCTGTGATACTCCATTGTAAAGGGCCTTCGGCAAAACGGACATCCGAAACCCAGGCAAAGTCTGAACTGGGATTGGGATAAATGCGGGTGGTTTCTGTTTTTAATACCGAAGTTTTGCTCACATTTTTGAGCCCAGCGTTATCAATGACAATATTTTCATCACCCGGTTGATAAAGGGTATACCAAAAATATACCAGAAACATTTCATCGTTGGTGCCTTCTCCCAGCGAAACTGCTTGCGGTGGGTTGCTCGGATTGAAAGGATTGGAGGAAGTATTGTTGTAGCTTGCCTGCCCGCGCAAACTGGTTCCTCCCGGAACTTTCAGCACATTCCTGAAGGTATAGGATCGCTGCCAGTGAAAATCCCATTTGGGTATATCAACAAAACGAATGGTGTCTTTATTGGTGGTAACCCCAAATGCCTTGATGGAACTGCCAATGAGGTGCATGTGCGGACCCACCGTAAATACGGAAACATCCACCGGCAAATCGTATTTGTTGTTGAATGATTTAACCTGATTGGCCGGAATATACAAAGGACCGTTTTGTAAGTTTGGAGCATTGTGGTTTAAAGCGGGTTGTATGGCTACCGGTCTTTGAGGGATTGTGGTGGTTTTTAGAATAACCCTGGTGCTGTCTACCACGTTGTTTACACCACCAGGATAGTGTATTTGCAATACAATATTTCCATTTTTGGGTAGTTTAATCCCAAAACCAGTTGGGAAAAAATAGGGCTCCGATCCGGGTACCCATATCCCGATAAGATCAGACGAACTGCTTCCGGTTCCGCCAAAACTGAGGTATCCGGGCTTAGGATCTGCAGCATCCAGCTGTGAGGGTTTCGCAGTAGTATCATGAAAAATAAGGGCATGGTGAACCACACGCAGGTTTCCAGGTATAACTTCTATCGCCGTAAGGAACTGATCTTTTGTGAAACCCGTAGGCAAAACAAAACAGCGGTATTCGTCTGTTGTGGTTTTTACCGAATAATCAGGCATTTTGAGGTTTCGGGTGGGATTGGTAATGGAGCCGCCTTTTTTCAAAACCGGCTTCGCAGGTGCTTTGGTGGTGTCGCCTTTGGGCGTTCCGCCGTCCACCCAGGCTGCAATGGCTCCTATTTCCTCATTACTCAAAACACGTTCGTGTGCATATCGCTGATATTGTAAATCGGCAGGCCAGGGTGGCATGCTGCGGGAAGCGGTTGCATTTTTTATTCCGCCGGCATAAGCAACGGCTTTTTCATATCCCACCAATGAGAAAGGCGCAATGCCGCCTTCAATGTGGCAGTTGGTGCAGTTTTTGTATAAAATAGGGGCTACATGCTCGCTCCAGTTGGGTGTTTGGGCAAATGCACGAGAGGCGAAAAGTATGCTTAAAACGAGAATGAATTTTTTCATCAAAATTTAGACGTTGTTGTGCCTGTTTGGGTTTAATACAAACTTACCATTTTTTTTCTAGCTTGATATCACCTTCAGTATCTTTGCTGTTGTAATTTATAAAATATTCAATTATGGAAAATAACAATCCCCCCATAGACATTGAGATTTCTGACGAAGTAGCAGACGGAACTTATAGCAATTTTGCCATCATCACCCACAGCAATACCGAGTTTATCGTGGATTTTGTGCGTCTGATGCCAGGTGTTCCCAAAGGCAAGGTGAAATCCCGCATTATACTGGCTCCTCAGCATGCCAAAAGATTGTTGTTTGCCCTGGGCGATAACATTGCGAAATTTGAACATACGTTTGGCGAAATAGAACTGGATGAAAACGAGTCGAATCCAGCCATCCCGTTGAATTTCGGCGGTCAAACCGGCCAGGCATAATACCAAGTACAAAAATCATGAGCACACAAGCCCAAAACCAGATACAGCTAGCCATTGAGGCACAAAAAAACAGGCAGTTTTACGCTGCTTATCCCGAAAATCCCAAAGCATACGCTGAAGACGCCAATGCCAAAGGACTTGAATCATTTCAAAAACACCTGAATACCGATTTTAGCTGTCTGGCCGAAAACCCGCACAGCAGCAGGGTAGGCGAGGAGGTTTCTCCGTATATGATGGTGGGATTGGGAATACAATACCCTTATTACGAGGCGGAAGATCTGGTGGCTTATGCCCGAAGTGCATGGTCTGCATGGAAACATACCTCGGTAGAAAAACGTGCCGAAATTCTGGTGCAATCTCTGAATAACGTGTCTGAGCGGTTTTTTGAAATTGCCTATTCCACCATGCACACCACCGGTCAAAGCTTTGTGATGAGTTTTCAGGCCAGCGGCCCCCATGCCAATGACCGCGCCATGGAAGTGCTGAGCTTGGCTTATCAGGAACTGACTCGCTTTACCGATTTTGTAGACTGGGTGAAACCCATGGGCAAGTTCGATTTGCAGATTAAAAAGGATTTTAATCCCATTCCCCGTGGCATTTCGCTGGTTATCGGTTGCAGCACTTTTCCTACATGGAATACCGTTCCCGGTCTCTATGCCTCTTTGATAGCAGGCAATCCGGTGATTGTGAAGCCACACCCCAAGAGCATTCTGCCCATTGCCATTGTGCTTGAAGAAATTCAAAAGGCAATGCTGTCTGCAGACCTTCCGGCCAATGTGGTTCAAATGGCTGCTGATACTTTGTCAAATCCAATCACCAAAAAACTGGCAGAACACTCCGATGTGAAGCTGATTGATTATACCGGTGGTTCTGCCTTTGGCGATGTGATTGAAGCCATGCCCGGAAAAATTACATTTACCGAAAAAGCCGGTGTAAATAGCATCATTCTTGATTCTGTGGCTGATGCACAGGCTGTTTTTGGCAATATTGCCTTCAGTGCTTGCCTCTACAGCGGACAAATGTGCACCGCTCCCCAGAATATTTTTGTACCTGAAAACGGAATTGCCACTGCCGATGGGCATCTTAGCTTTGATGAAGTGGTTGCCGGAATCAGTAATGCGGTGAAAGGCCTGGTGGAAAATCCCAAAATGGGGCCGTATACGCTGGGTGCCATACAAAACGACCTTACCGTGAGCCGCGTAGATGAAGCCAAAAAGCATACAGCCGTAGCATTGGACAGCATTCCTGTGCCGCATCCCGAATTTCCCGATGCCCGCATGAAAAGCCCGGTGGTAATGGTTAGCGATGCCGTCAGTGCACAAGTTTGGAAACATGAGTGTTTTGGTCCGGCTGTGTTTGTGGTAAAAACCGCCAGCAGTGCTGAAAGTCTGAACCTGGCTGCGGCTTCTGCTGCCGAACTGGGCGCTATTACCTGTCTTTGCTACACCACACAAGAAGCTTTCAAAACAGAAGTGGCCGAAGCCATGAATGCCGCCTTCACGCCCGTGAGCTTCAACTTTACCGGAGCTGCTTTTGTGAACCAGCACGCTGCTTTCAGCGATTTTCATGTATCGGGCGGAAACCCCAGCGGAAACGCAGGTTTCACCACCCCTGAATACGTGAACCGCCGATTTGTGTGGGTGGGCAACCGCTACGCGTAATTTTCATATAGAAAACCAAACAAAAACCCCTGTCTGAGGGTTATATCTATACGACAAAAAGTATGGATACATCATCATTGCTGCAAAAGTATATTCAGTATCAGCTGGAGCATGGTAAAAAGCCGGAATCGGTTTACATTTTTATGAAAAAGCTGAAAAAAACAGACGCGGATTTTTTCGCGCATTTCAGCAATTTCGAAGCCCTGGACCGATATTTCTGGGTGCATGTTTTTGATGCCACCCGCCATAAGCTGGAAGCGGATGCCCAATATGGTTCATTCAGCGCAGCTGAAAAACTGAGTGCTTTCTATTTTCTGTGGACACAGGAACTCATGCAGCACCGCAGCTATGTGCTTTACCTGGCGGAGAAATCCATGAAAGGCATCAACCCCATGGATTCTGCACTGCAGGATTTTCGCCATGCTTTTCTGGATTATGCCTCAAACATTGTATCGGCAGGCATTGCAGCCGGACAGGTGGCAGACAGAAAATTTGTTTCAGATCAATTTAAGCACGGCCTTTGGGTGCAAACCCTATTCCTGCTCAATTTCTGGCTGAAAGACACATCTAAAGACTTTGAAGATACCGATGCAGCGATTGAAAAGACCGTGAATATTGGTTTTAAACTCATGGGCGAAAACCTGTTAGATGAAGTGCTGGATTTTGGCAAATTCATGTTTCAGCGTGCCAAAAAATCTTTTTCATAATCCTTGAAAACGCAGGAGAGAATACCCAAATCACGCATTGAGCGTGCGGCGCACATTGCCGGTGCCGGGGTGAAGGTGGGAGGTAATTATATAAAGCATTATGCCAAAAAACTGGTAAATGCGGATGTGAGCAGGGAAGAGTTGCACAAAGATAACGCCGGGGATATTTACGAAACCCTGAGCACGCTGAAAGGCAGTGCCCTCAAGGTGGCGCAGATGATGAGCATGGACAGGGG
>Ga0194116_10005300_pt1 | contig 14268 bp, 10 predicted proteins | sample TA2MahsurfametaG_4_FD_148617 | JGI IMG/M metagenome (GOLD analysis project Ga0194116, IMG submission 148617) | Freshwater microbial communities from Lake Tanganyika, Tanzania - TA2015008 Mahale S9 surface | ecosystem: Environmental > Aquatic > Freshwater > Lake | place: Tanzania: Lake... | reverse complement strand
GCCGTCGCCGGGGGAGAGGTGGACCCTGTGGTGAGACCAAGTGAGCACGCAGATGCGCAAGTCAACGGCGCGCTTGCACTGGCCAAGAAGCTCGGTAAGCAGCCTCGAGAGGTGGTGGCGCAGGTTCTCGACATTGCCGGCGATATGTCCGACATGTGCACTGACCTACAAGTGGCCGGACCTGGCTTTGTGAATGTTGTCTTTGCGGAAAAGTTCCTGGCTGAGCAAGTACACGTCGCTATGGCAAGCGAAGCATTGGGCGTGGCTGCAGCGCCAGTGAAGCGAAAGTACGTGGTCGACTATTCAGCGCCGAACGTTGCCAAAGAAATGCACGTCGGACACCTTCGTTCAACCATCATCGGTGACGCGCTCGTGCGCATGCTGACTTTCGTGGGTCACATTGTTGTGCGCGAGAACCACATTGGTGACTGGGGAACGCCGTTTGGCATGTTGATTGAGCATCTCGTTGACCTCGGTGAAGCAGATGCAGCTCACGAACTGGGTGTCGGCGACCTCGATGGGTTCTATAAAGAAGCTCGGCGCAAGTTCGAGGCCGACGACGTCTTCAAGGAGCGCGCGCGTGCACGAGTTGTCGCGCTTCAAGGAGGCGACCCAGACACTCTCCGTTTGTGGAAGACCTTGGTGAATGAGAGCACCAAGTATTTCAACCATGTTTACGGACTTCTCGATGTGTTGCTGACCGATGATGATCTCGCCGGTGAGAGCAAGTACAACACCTTGCTGCCACAAGTTGTTGATCGACTGGCGAAGCTCGGAATGTTGGTGGAAAGCGACGGGGCAGAAGTGGTGTTTCCTGCCGGATTCACCAATCGCGAGGGAGACCCTTTGCCACTCATCATTCGCAAAGGCGATGGCGGCTACAACTACGCCACGACCGACTTGGCCTGTGTCATCGACCGAGTCGAAAACATTGGTGCAGAAGCGTCTCTGTATGTCGTGGGGGCGCCGCAAGCTCAGCACTTGCAGATGATTGAGTCTGTTTCTCGAACAGCCGGATGGCTCTCCGATGACGCAGACATGGTGCATGTGGCCTTTGGCAGCGTGCTCGGAGCTGATCGCAAGATGTTGAAGAGCCGTTCAGGCGACGCGGTGAAATTGGCGTCGCTATTGGAAGAGGCCGTTGATCGAGCAAACAGAGCAATCACAGAGAAGAACCCTGAGATGGCAGACGATCAGCGAGCGCAAGTTGCAAAGATGATCGGCATTGGTGCAGTGAAGTACTCAGATCTCAGCAGTGATCGCGTGAAGGACTACGTGTTCGACTGGGATCGCATGCTCAGTTTTGAAGGCAATACCGCTCCGTACCTGCAATATGCGCATGCGCGCATCTGCAGTATCTTTCGTCGCGCCGGAGTCGAACGGGAGAGTGTGCGACACGTTGTTCCTACCTTGGATGCGCCACAAGAGCGCTCGCTTGCATTGCGACTGCTGCAATTCGATGCAGCAGTGTGGGACGCCATCGACAAGTACAGCCCGCATCGCCTATGCACATACTTGTACGACCTCGCATCAGACTTCACCTCGTTCTATGAGCACTGCCCGGTGCTTCGTGCCGAATCGGACAGCATGCGGAATTCGCGGTTGTTCTTGTGTGACTCGACGGCCCGAGTCATGAACGCCGGGCTCGCAGTCTTGGGCATCCGTTCACCGGAGATGATGTGATGAGCGTCGTGCCTCAGCGACTGCTTCCCGACACTGCATCTGTCAGTGGAAACGGAATGTTGTCCATCGGTGGCTGTGAAGTTGAGCAGCTCGCAACAGAGCATGGCACCCCATTGTTCGTGTACGACGAAGTGCATCTTCGTAATCGCGCGAGCGAAGCTGTCGAGGCCTTTGGTACCGACCGAGTCATCTACGCCACCAAGGCTTTTCTCTGCGGCGCAATGGCGCGGCTGGCACACGATGAGGGCCTGATGCTCGATGTTGCCACCGGCGGCGAGTTGTATGCGGTGCGACATGCCGGAGTTCCGGGCGAGCGCTGCGTGATGCACGGTAATAACAAGAGTGTCGATGAGCTGCGGTTTGCAGTCGAAGAAGGCGTACGTCACATCGTGGTGGACAGCTTCGATGAGATCGACAAGCTCGAGTACCTACACACTGTGGGTCAGTCCACCCCGCGCGTACAGGTGAGAATCACCCCGGGAGTACATGTTCACACGCATGAATTCGTGCAGACCGGACAAGATGATTCCAAGTTCGGATTCAACTTGCGAAACGGCGACGCAATGCGCGCCATCGATCGCTTGTCGAAATCAAGAGCCATTGACCTTGTCGGCATCCATTGCCATATCGGCTCGAACGTTTTTGCAGCCGAGAATTTCGCCAAGGCAAGTGAGGTCATGGTTGACCTCTTCAATTCGCTCGACGTGCCAGAGCTCACACTTGGCGGTGGCTTGGGGGTTGCCTACACATCCGATGAGACCGCGCCAACCATCACGCAGTGGGCGAATGTGCTGAAGGGAGCTGCCTCCACTTTGCGCGCAGGCTCGCACGTGTTTGTGGAACCAGGGCGCAGTATCGTTGCCTCAGCGGCAATCACGTTGTACCAAGTCGGCACGGTGAAACACATCGAAGGTATTCGCACATACATAGCTGTCGATGGGGGGATGAGTGACAATCCTCGACCGGTGCTCTACGGAAGCGGATACGAGATTTTCGACCCCAAGCGCGCCCATTCAGATCGCACTGAGGTCGCCCGCATTGTTGGCAAGCACTGTGAGAGTGGAGACATCCTCATCAATGAAGCCGCAGTGCCACCACACGTTGCGGTCGGTGACTTGTTGGCAACTCCGGTGACAGGTGCGTACGGCTACTCCATGGGCACGAACTACAACAAGGTTCCTCGGCCAGCAATCGTGTTTGTTCGCGATGGTAAGTCACGCGTCGTGGTTCGTCGCGAGACCTACGCCGACTTGGTGCGTCTGGATTCGTAGACCCGAAGTCAGGCCATCACCAACTATGAGTGCAGGCGTACGGGAAGTGTCTTGATGCCGTGCACGAAGTGAGAACGCAACCGCGACACATTGCCTGTCAATTCGATGCCTTTGACTTGACGTGCAAGTTCCTCGAATACGATGCGCATTTCGAGACGTGCGAGGTTCGAACCCAAGCAGAAGTGTGGTCCGCCGCCACCAAAGGTGAGGTGCGGGTTCGGATTGCGTCGAATGTCGAACGTGTACGGGTCTTTGAACACTGCTTCGTCACGATTTCCTGACGGATAGAACATGACGACGGCATCACCTTCTTTGATCTGAACGCCGTGCAGTTCCACATCGCAAGTGGCGGTGCGGCGGAAATTGTTAACCGGGGTGGCCCAACGCAGGATCTCCTCGACGGCACTGGGGACCAATTCCGGCTCGGCGCGAAGTTCTTCGAAAGATGAAGGATTCTCGATGAGGGCCAGAACTCCGTGGCTAATGCCGTTTCGTGTGGTTTCGTTGCCGGCGACGCTCAAGAGCAGCACGAACAACTCGAACTCGTGACTGCCGAGGTGGTCATCTGCAGTTTCGTCGATGAGGGTGGTGATGATGTCTGCTCGAGGGTCCTTGCGCCGGTCTTCGGCGAGTGACTGTGCGTACATGTACAACTCGGCAGCAGCGTTTTCTGCATCGTCTGCACCGCCCGAATAGTCAGGGTCAGTGGAACCAATCATGCGATTGGACCACTCGAACACCTTGTGGCGCTCATCGACCGGAATTCCGAGCAACTCGGCAATGGCGACAAGTGGAAGTTCGGCTGACACTTTTTCGACGAACTCGACGTCCTTCTGCTTGACGGCCTCTGCGACCAACTGAATTGCCACTTCACGGAAGTGATCTTCGAGTGCCCGCATTGCTTTGGGTGTGAAACCTCGATTGACAAGCGTGCGAAGTCGAGTGTGATCAGGCGGATCGGTGTCGATCATCATGCGTGCCGCTTCCAAGTCGGGGCGGTCTTGCTGCATGAGAGAGCCTTGTCGTGCAGACGAGTATGTCTGGAACTGTCGGCTGACGGTGACGATGTCTTCGTGGCGGAAAATTCCCCAGAACCAATCCGGGAAACCGGGTTCCATTCCGGGGTGGCGCACAATCGGTGCCTCACGACGAAGCAAGTCGTATTGCTCGTATGGCGGACCGTTACGGTATGCCTCGTTGCTGATGACGTCGATCTTCGACATGTCGATGGTGCTCATCGATCTACTCCCAAAATAAGTCCGCTGGTTGGAACTCCGGTGCCGGCTGACACCAAGACATGTTCTACTCGTGGAATCTGATTGATACTTGTTCCGCGCACTTGGCGAACACCTTCGGCGATTCCGTTCATACCGTGGATGTAGGCCTCGCCAAGCTGGCCACCATGCGTGTTCAACGGCAAGTCCCCGCCAAGTTCGATATTTCCGTTCTTGATGAAGTCTTTTGCTTCGCCGCGCTTGCAGAAGCCGAACTCTTCAAGCTGCATCAGCACATATGGAGAGAAGTGGTCGTACAGCACCGCGGTCTGGATGTCGGTGGGGGTGAGCCCGCTGGATGACCAGAGTTCGTCGGCGACGATTTTCATCTCGGGCAATTGAGCGATGTCATCGCGATAAAAACTGGTCATGGTCCACTGGTCTTTGCCGGCACCTTGCGCCACGGCCTCGATCATCACTGGCTTTTGCTTCAAGTCACGGGCACGTTCCGGTGTTGTCACGATGATTGCTTGCGCTCCGTCACTTTCTTGGCAACAGTCAAAGAGGTGCAACGGATCGACAATCCAGCGACTTTGCTGGTGCTCTTCAAGAGTGATCGGTTGGTTGTAGAACCATGCCGCAGGGTTCGTGGCTGCGTGCTTGCGCATGGCGACTGCAACGCGACCAAAGTCTTCGCTCGTGGCGCCGTACAAGTGCATGTAGCGACGGGCAACCATCGCCACCCACGACGCTGGGGTGAGAAGGCCTTGTGAAGACGTGTACGAAAACTGTGCACGCTCGGCTGTGGCTGCGTTCGGCAGGTCTTGCACGCCTGCACCGAAACGACGACCACTGCGCTCGTTGAAAGCGCGGTAACACACAACGACATCAGCAGCACCAGTTGCAACCGCCATCGTCGCGAGTGCGATCGTTCCGCAGGCTGCTCCGCCGCCGTAATGAACGCGCGAGAAGTGCCGAAGTGCCCCAATGCCCACGTTACGAGCAATCTCGACATCGGGGTTGTTGTCTGTGGAATACGTGACCATGCCATCAACGTCGCTCGGCTTCAGGCCCGCATCGTCAATGGCGGCACTCACCGCTTCAACAGCAAGCTTCATTTCGCTGCGACCAGAGTCCTTGGAGAACTCTGTGGCACCGATGCCGCAGATGGCGGCGGTACGACCAAGTTTGTTGCTCATGACAGTTCCACTTCCACCGTTGCATTGACGTGATCGCCAAGCGAGTTCGCTCCGCGAATGGCGACAGTCGCCACCTTGCCGTCGAGCGCAGTCACCTTGCCGGTCATCTGCATCGTGTCTCCCGGATAGTTAGGTGCACCGAGACGCACTTTGACGCTCTTGATGAGAGCGTCAGGTCCGGCCCAATCAGTGACGTATCGACCGACGAAGCTGTTGGTGGTGAGGATGTTCATGATGATGTCCTTGGACCCACGCTCGACTGCAAGGCCCGGATCATGGTGCACTTCTTGGTAGTCGCGAGTTGCGATGGCAGTGGCGACGATGAGAGTGCGCGTGAGCGGAATGTCAAGACCGGGAAGTTCGTCGCCGACCCTGACTTCCGAGTGGGAGAGCGAAGTGGTCATTTTGATGCAATCAACTTTCCGAGTCGGGAGAGGTGCTGACTGGCACCACCCAGTTCTGTCGAGATCTGAATTCCCCAGAGGAAGTAACGGTGCACTGGGTACGAGATGTCCGCGCCTATTCCGCCGTGCAAGTGCTGGCACGCGATGACGATGGAATGGCCACCTTCAGTCGCCCAATACATGGCCACAAGAACATCTTGACGAGCATCGAAGCCCTCGGACATGCGCCACGCGGCATTCAAAGTGGTGACGCGAATGGCTTCAGTGGTGACGAATTGATCAGCGGCGCGAACGGCCACTGCTTGCTGCGCTGACAGCGGCTTGTTGAACTGCGTGCGGGTCTTGACGTGGTCACTCATGATGGTGATGGCACCTTGGGCAATACCGAGCTGCAATGCACAGAGCCCGACCAATGCGTGTTCGTGCACCCAGCGCAGTGCTTCACGACCGTTTCCATTGAGCCCAGCCACCACATGCGACGCCGGAACGACGACGTCGAATTCGACATTCGCGGTTGGCTGTCGGTTGCTGGCCTGAACTGGTGTGACTGTGACCCCACTGGCTTTCAGGTCCACTAAAGCGAGAAGAATGGAGTCGTCTGCGCGTTTTGCTGACACCAACACGTGCGATGCGTGCTGCGCAAAGCTCACCGCGGGCTTGCCACCTGTCAACTTCACGCCGCCGTCGCTGTCAACTGCAGTGACTGACGGATTCATCACGTCGTTTGCGCCGTAGTTTGACAACGCAAGTGAGACCGTATTGTGGCCCTCAATCACGCTCGAGAGAAGGGCCGCCTGCAATTCCTTCGAGCCGTACTCTGCAACCGCCATTGAAGCGACTGACGTGGACCACAGCGGAACCGAAGCGACGGTCTTTCCCTGTTGTTCGAGGACGAGCACCAACTCGACCATGTTCATGTTGAGTCCGCCGTGTTCTTCGGGCAGGCACAATCCGAGAAGGCCAGCCTTCGCGAGCTCGTTCCACAAGGTGCGGTCGAATCCGTCTCCAGATTCGACTTCGATCACGCGGTCGACAGTGGACTGTCCGGTGAATATTTGTGCAGCTAAGTCACTGATGACCTGCTGTTCGTCTGACAGATCAAAATTCATGTCGTGCTCTTTTTCGTGTTTCTACTTGGTGTTACTTCGCCAGACGGGCGAATGGCAGGGACAGCTCTGGGTCACATTTATTAACTTCGATGGTGACCTTGCAACCGATTTGCAGATCGTCAGGTGCGGCATCAATCGGATTCATGACCATGCGCACTCCTTCGTCGAGATCGACGAGAAGAATCGGCAGTGGATATTCAAAACTCGGCACGACTGGGTAGTGCGTGACGACGTAACTGTGAATCGAGCCGGTGCCCTTGGCTTCGATGGAATCCCATTCCATGCTGCGACATGACGCGCACATCGGGTGTGGAGGATTACGCAGTTCGCCGCAACCTTTGCAGCGCTGGATGAGCAACTTGCCTTCCTTCAGTGCATCGAACCACCAGCTGTTGTCGTGCGTGGTTGCTGGTAGCGGTCGTGGAGGCTTCGACTTCGCTGCTGGTCGGAAGCGGATGATGCGAAAGAGCATCGAGCCAACTCGGTTACCGTCCGCATCCCAGTAGTCCTGGCGAGTCGTCACGAAGTGGCCGGTTCCAAGACCGGTGGTCTTTTCTTCACTGATCGAGTCGATGGTCGTGGTCATCGAGAGGCGGTCACCGGGCTTCACGTAGCGGTCGTAGACCTGTTCACAGTTGGTGGCGACGACGCTGGTGAAACCCTTGGAAAAGAGCAGACGGTTCATCTGTTCGTAGGATTCGGGATGTGGTGGTGGAGTGATGCCACCCATGACCCACGCTTGGAGCATGGTTGGCGGAGCGACAATCTCGCCATGACGCGAGGCCTTTGCGGCCGCATCATCGAGATAGATCGGATTCTTGTCTCCGACTGATTCGACGAGGTGTCGAATCATTGGAATGTTCACCTCATCCGGAGCGAGTCGCGCTGGCCCAGTCTGAACGCCTACGAAGCCCAGAAGCTGTTCGTGAAAAGCCTTCTTGTCGGCGTCTGGTTCTTGTTGTACTTGTGACACGGTCATCCCTTCGCGAGTAATCGCCATGGTTGGTCTCGATCTACGGACGGCTCGCGCGGTAGACCAAGGCCGCGTTCGCCGATGATGTTCTGTTGCACCTCGTTCGTGCCGCCACCCAGTCGGATGGCGAATTGCCCGAGAAGATTGTGTTGCCAATGCAATGCGTCACCAGCGGCGTCACCGCTGAGCATTCCTTCTGCACCAGCGATTTCCATCGCGATGTCCATAGTTCGTGACCAATGGCGGGCGTATGCCAATTTCATGACGAACATCTCTGGACCCGGCATTGTCCGACGCGATGCCGTAGTGCGAAGTCGGTAACCGAGGTAGGTGAGCGTCTGGGCGCGTGCGTAGCACTCCGCCAATTTCCCTCGCACGACCGGGTCTTTGTCGAGCCCTCGCTCACGTGCAAAGTCGATGAGCTCGTCGACTGACCAAGAGCTTGACCCACCGCCGATGAATCCGCGTTCGCTGGTGAGGGTGGTGTTGGCGACGGCCCATCCGCCATGTAGATCACCGACGATGTTGGCCTTTGGAATTCGCACATCGGTGAGGAACACCTCGTTGAAGTGCGCGACGCCCGTCATCTGAACAAGAGGACGAACTTCAATGCCAGGCGACTTCATATCGACAATGAAGTACGTGATGCCCTTGTGTTTTGGTGAGTCTGGTTCGGTGCGCGTCAGAAGAATTCCAAAGTCGGCGTACTGTCCCATCGACGTCCAAACCTTTTGGCCGTTCACAATGAAGTCGTCGCCGTCTTCGATGGCACGAGTGGCGACGTTTGCCAAGTCGCTTCCGGCGTTTGGTTCACTGAACAACTGACACCACACGTGTACGCCACTCAACATTTTGGGGAGAAACTCGGATTGTTGTTCGGGTGTTCCGTGCGCCATGAGTGTCGGACCCACCATGCCGAGGCTGACAGCGAAGAGTCCGGTGTGTGCGTCGAACTTTGCTTGTTCCTCGTTGAAGATCGACTCTTGAAGATGAGACCCACCACGGCCACCGAAGTGTTTCGGCCACGAGATGCCGGCCCAACCATTGTCGAAAAGCACTCGCTGCCACTTCTTGCACGCAACAGAGTGAGCGTCGAGATCGTCGTGCCAACTGCCGCCGTCGTCGGAGCGCGGGGCTGCGTGTTGGCTGAGCCATGCGCGCACTTCCTCGCGGAACGCTGCTTCTTCTGGCGAATCGCCGATGTGCATCGACATGTGGACCCGTGACCCCCGACTGACGTCGCATCGCCCCAACCGAGCTCGATACGACGGGAAAACCCTGATTTCTGACTCTTGTAATAGTCTGTCAGAAGGACATCGCCATCACTTAAACGGAACGGGCATGATAGGAAACGTCCATGAAATTCTGGTCAGCCACCGCATTCATGGACGCCCGCCAACTCATCACCGTGTCTCGTCTGCTCGACGAAGCCGGGTACCACGGGATCATGGTGTCGGACCATCTCGTGTACCCGAAGGTGCTGGAGAGCAAGTATCCCTATTCGCCCTATCCGGATGGCCGGCCGATGTGGGACGAGAAAGCTCAATGGCCCGACCCCATGGTTCTCATCGGTGCGATGGCAGCGGTCACTCAACGGCTGCACTTCAACACGAACATTTATGTGGCTCCGCACCGACCACTCGTTCAGTTGGCGAAAGAAGTGTCGACAGCAGCAGTCATCTCAGAAAATCGCGTCGCACTCGGCGTTGGTGCCGGATGGATGAAGGAGGAGTTCGACCTGCACGGCGTTAACTACGCGACGCGTGGCAAGCGCTTGAACGAGATGATTCCGGCGCTACGGTCGTTGTGGAACAGCGGTTGGGTGGAGTGGCACGGAGAGTATTTCGATGTGCCGCTGTGCACGATGGAACCAACACCGACGAAACCGATTCCGATTTACGGAGGCGGCCACACAGATGCAGCATTGAAGCGCGCCGCACGTTTTTGCGACGGGTGGATAGGTAATGCGTATCCCTGGGACCAAGCAGAGCATTACGTCGGAAAGCTGAAGGGGTATCTCAAGGAGTTCGGTCGAGAACATGACGACTTTGATGTGATGTGTGGCATTTACGCCATGCCTTCTGTCGATTTGTACAAGCGCGCCGAAGAGAAGCTTGGTGTCACCAGCATGATTTGCATGCCGTGGGCCATGGATCAGAACGTGAGCAAAGGCCAGATGGAAGGCCTCAACTTGTCAGCTGATGACTATCGCCCGTCAATTGAGAAGTTTGCTGAAGACATTGTGTCGCAAGTGCAGCACTGAAGCAGCCCCATCGGTGACGGCTGATCAGCCAATTGCGCCAGAATCACGAACCTTCGCGATTGCTGACGCATCCATACCGAGCACATCTCGCAACACCTCTTCGGTGTGCTGACCACAGGTTGGTGCGCGAGAAGGCACAGGAAGTTCCTCGCCATCGACGTGCAACGGAAACAGCATCATTTCTGAACCTGTCTGTTCCTTTGTGGTCCAGGTGAAACGATCCTTGAACTGTGGGTCATTGACAACGGTCTTCGGAGTGTTCACTGCAGCAAGTGTGGTGTTGTGTTCGTTACCGAAGTCGATCCACTCTTCAGTGGTCTTCGTGAGAAAGATGGTCTTGAGTTCAGCTTGTAGCTCAAGATTTCCGCGGGCGTGGTCACCGTAGGTGGCACCTGGCCACTTTTCGAACAGATCCATACGACCAATTCCGTTACAGAAGTTCTTCCAGAACGCTTGCTCGCTCGCCATGAACAAGACGTGTCCGTTCTTGCTCTTGTAGAACTGGTATCGCACACCCGGCCACATGCCGGCAAGACCCGGCTCACGACGCTCGAAATTGTCACTCGGGTTTCCGGTGACTTCACTCTGTGGACGTTCGTAGGCCATGTAGGTCTCGATGCGATACCAATCGAAGTAGGCGGCAGCATCGCTTTGTGCAATTTCCATCGCTGCGGCTTCGCCCGTTGTACGTGCACGCACGAGTGCAGCAAGAATCGCCATTGCGCCAAAAGCGGGTCCGGCGACGATGCCAACGTTTGCCTGATTGGGAATGCGCTCGAAGCCCAACTCGTCCGTGACTGGTGCAAGCACACCACTCCATGTGTCGTATGCGATGCCGTGGGACGGAAGATTGCGGTATGGGCCAGTTGCTCCGTAACCAGAAATGGAACAGAACACGATGCGTGAATTGAGTTCCTTCAATTTCTCGAATCCAAAACCGATCTTGTTGAGAAAACCCGGACGCATTGCTTCGATGACGACATCAGCGGTCTTGATGAGTTCAGCGAAGATTCGTTTTCCTTCGTCGTTCTTCAAGTCGAGCACAACTGACTTTTTTCCACGATTGATGTGGTGGTGCAACAATGATTCGCCTTCGACAATCGGCCAAGTCATCTGGCGGCCGTAGTCACCAGCAGGTGACTCGATCTTGATGACCTCGGCGCCAAAGTCGACCATGTGTCCGGCAAGGGCGGCCGGACCAAGGAGCGAGCAGTCGATAACACGAATACCGGAGAGAAAACCCTGTGTGGTCATGGAGAGTGGTGATCCTTCGTGGAGAATTGTTTTTTAAGTCTTGCAGATGAGAGGCTCAGCCGGGCCAGACGATGGACTGCATCTTGGTGTAAGCGTGCATTCCAAAGTCACCGCCGTCGCAGCCTACGCCGGACAACGTGAAACCATCGAATGCGGTCTCGTGGTTGCGTTGAGCTGTGTTGATGCCCACGTTGCCACTGTGCAGTTGTCGCGCCACGCAATAGGCACGAGCCGTGTCGCCACTAAATACATAGTCGTAGAGACCGAAGTCGGTGCCGTTTGCCATGGCGATTGCTTCCTCTTCTGTGTCGAAGGGGAGTGTCACAACGACTGGTCTGAAGATCTCTTCTTGTACTGCTGTCATGCCCATCTTGCAGTCGGCTATGAGAGTTGGCGCGACGTAATAGCCCTGGTCCATATGAGATGGTTTGCGCCCGTCAACAAGGACCGCTCCACCTTCTGCAGCGCCTTTGGCAATGTACGACTCGATGCGATCGCGTTGAATGCCGGAGATGACAGGCCCGACCATGGTGTCGAGATCAGTTGGCGCACCAACTTTCAGCGATTTTGCCGCGCCTGCCAAATTCTCGACAACCTCGTCGTACTTGCTGCGGTGAATGAGTGCGCGTGTCGGTGCAGTGCAGATTTGCCCGGAGTGGAATGCCCACACGCTTGCAATGCTGCCGATTGCAGTGGCGACATCTGCATCTTCGAACACGAGTGCAGCGCCCTTGCCGCCTAGCTCAAGCAGTAGCCGTTTCATGGTTTGCGAGCCCGCCGCGAAGATTTGCTGACCGACCGTGGTGCTTCCGGTGAACGACACCATGTCGACTTCGGGAGTCTCCGTGAGAATCGCAGCGGGTTCGGGTTTCGATGATGACACCACGTTCACGACGCCGGGTGGGAAACCAACTGCATGCAAGATCTCAGCGAGTTCGAGAATCGCCAATGGATCTTGCGGGGCCGGTTTCATGACGACGGTGCATCCGACTGCGAGCGCTGGTGCAATCTTGCCGGCCATGTTCGTGAGTGGGAAGTTGTACGGAGAGATGCAAGCGACAACGCCCACGGGTTGACGAGCAACGATTGCGCCAATGACACCACCTGGTGCAAGTGGAGTGGCATTCATGAGCGACGGTGGAAGTAGAATATCGATGTTCTTCATCGCACCTTGCGCGTACCTATGGAACCGTTCCACGGCGACGGGAACCTGCATTCGTGATCCGACCTGTGCAGTGGCGCCCGTTTCAGAGATGATGAGCGGCACCAACTCAGGTGCGCGGCGCTCAAGCTCGACAGCTGCTGCCTGCAGGAGGCGGATACGCTCGTCCGGTGGAGTTGCCGCCCACTTCGGGAACGCCTCCTTTGCTGCGCGGGCTGCAGAAACTGATTGTTCGACGGAACATTCGGGGGCGTGACCGGCGACTGTTTCGGTGGCAGGGTTGATGATCGGGTAGGAGCCATTGGCGCCGTCCACCCATTCGCCACCAATCAGCATTTTGTATGTCTTGTCACTCGCTTGGTTCCCCATAAGGGCACCGATGGTACAATCTGACGGTCCGTCAGAAATCACTGACGACAAGACCTAGGGCAGTTTTTCGAGGTTTCCGCGCGAATTTCTCGGATGCAAAACATCTTCAATCGAAGGGAAGAGGGCGAGGACATGCTTGACCACCTCATCACAGGCGGAATGGTCGTTGACGGCACCGGAGCAGCACCTCGTCGCGCTGATGTGGGTATCAAGGACGGACGCATCGTTGCCGTGGGTTCTATCGATGAGTCTGCTGCAAATGTCATTGATGCCACCGGCAAGATCGTGTGCCCAGGGTTCGTCGACCCGCACACTCACTACGACGCGCAGTTGTTGTGGGATCCGATGGCAACGCCATCAAGTCTGCACGGCGTCACAACCGTCATTGCCGGGAACTGCGGGTTCACGCTTGCTCCATTGAAACCCGGTGATGCGGACTACTTGCGTCGCATGATGGCAAAAGTTGAAGGCATGCCGCTCGCAGCGCTCGAGAACGGCACATCATGGGATTGGGAATCCTTCAGTGACTATCTCAATCTTTTCGAAGGTCGCATTGCAGTCAATGCGGGCTTTCTTGTCGGACATTGTGCTATCCGTCGCTACTCAATGGGTCTCGACGCAATCGGTAGTCCGGCAGACGCCACGCAGATCGAAGCGATGCGCAAGGAACTTGCTAAAGCAATTGAAGCCGGAGCAATTGGTTTTTCATTCACCAATTCGACGTCGCATTCCGATGGTGAAGGTGAGCCTGTCGCAAGTCGATGGGCCACACACGACGAGTTGATCGCCTTATGCGAAGAGACCGGCAAGTACGAAGGAACAACTCTTGAAGGAATTGTTCCTGGTTGTCTCGACCAGTTTGCCGACGATGAAATTGAACTGCTGGCAAAAATGAGTGCTGCAGCCAATCGGCCGATGAACTGGAACGTGTTGACTGTCGACTCGCGTGAGCCTGAACGTGTGCCGCGTCAATTGCAGGCATTCGAGCGCGCCAAGCAACTTGGTGGGCGAGTGGTCGCCCTCACCATGCCAGTGCAGGCGCCGATGAACATGTCGTTCCTCAACTTCTGCGGGCTATGGCTATTACCGAATTGGCAGTCGGTGCTTGGTGTGCCGATGCCAGAGCGAATCATGAGACTGCAAGACGGTGACACTCGCTTGAAGCTGATGGAGTGGGCGCAATCACGTGAGGCAGGAGTCTTCCGTCGACTTGCAGACTGGGGTGACTACGTCGTCGGCGATACCTACAGTGACGCCAACAAGGGGCTCTCTGGTCGAAAGGTAAAAGACGTTGCAGCCGAGCGTGGCACGTCGAACTTCGGAACATTGCTCGACATCGTGATTGCAGACGATCTCCGCACTGTTCT
>Ga0194116_10005299_pt1 | contig 14268 bp, 14 predicted proteins | sample TA2MahsurfametaG_4_FD_148617 | JGI IMG/M metagenome (GOLD analysis project Ga0194116, IMG submission 148617) | Freshwater microbial communities from Lake Tanganyika, Tanzania - TA2015008 Mahale S9 surface | ecosystem: Environmental > Aquatic > Freshwater > Lake | place: Tanzania: Lake... | reverse complement strand
GTTTGATCTGATCCCTTACCATTTGTCCTAAGAAGAAGGCATCGAAGCTGTAGGCAATAAAATTATATCCTTTGTCATACTTTTCGATAACCAACTTATAGTCAATGGGTACCACATGGAAACCTATCAGTTTATCATATTTCTTAACCGTTTCCTCATAGGTTCTTAGCAGATCCACGACTTCTGGTTCATCCCATTGTCCCGGTTTACCAACAGAACCAGATAAATCATAAGGGCCAATAAAAGTTCCATCCACGCCATCAACTTGCAGAATCGCATCTAATTCCCTTATTGCATTGAAATGCTCGATTTGGACTATTAGAATCACAGATTTAGCTTTGTTATCTCTGTAATTGTCAAAATTAAAACCGTAGTTCTGTGCTCTTGCCAAACCAACACCCCTGGTACCTTCTGGGGGATATTTTACTGCACTTACCGCCTTACGTGCTTCCTCGGCCGAATTTACTGAAGGAACAATAATTCCATCAGCTCCTGCATCCAGCACCCTCTTAATAATTAATGGACTATTTTCGCCTACCCTTACAAAAGCTTTCAGACCCTTACTTTGGATTGCCATGATCAATTGCTGAGCGCCTGAATAGTCGATTACCGTGTGCTCCAAATCAATACAAAGCCAATCGAAACCAGCATCCCCCATGATTTCAGCAATAGCGGGATGGTTAAGGGTTATCCATGAACCAATTGTTCTATCTTTTCCTCTGCATTGTGTCTTTACAATGCTCATAAATCTATTATTTAAAAGGTTTTTCTGCTACAATATTCCAGCCCCAGCCAAGATACTTTCCAAGCTTTAATTCAGTTTTTGTATAAATGAAACAGCTTTCTGCTACTTGCCATAGTATGCGAAATTAATTAATTTATTGCTATAAAGTTTTGCATTCCGATTCTATGCTCATCTGAAGGGTAATCGAAATCATTTCGTCAAAAGTTATCGGAAATCATTTCTTAATTTTTTTACCTTAATCATCTTACTTCTTTACCTGGGTTCCCAAAAACCGTTCTGCCATCTAACACGTCTTTAATAATAACTGAACCTGCGCCAATGACCACATCATCACCAATTTTCACTCCCTGTTTTACCACAGAATTAGCTCCGATAAAACTTCTGTGTCCCACATAAACATTTCCTGCCAAAACTGCGCCTGGCCCAATATGCGCTGCACTTCCAATCCTACATTCGTGTTCTATAACGCATGATGTATTGAGCAGTGCATAGTCCCCAATGATCGCCAAAGGATTAACAGCTGCATTTCTTGCAACGAATACCCCATCTCCAAACTTAGCATTTTTAGCAACTGATGCCTGGGGATGAATAATTGTCGGCAAAAGCTGATTTCTCCCAGCCAATTTTTGAGCTATTTTGAGACGAGTAATGTTATCGCCGATTCCTATAATATATTGATAACCCTTATTCCATCCTTGAAAATGTTCATTGATATCTGGTGCTAAATACGAAAGATCATAAGGGTTTCTAATCGCCTTACTCAAATCAATGTAAAATGATAATTTAAAACCTGCACAAAGTGCAGCTTCCGCTAAAACACATCCATGGCCAGAGTACCCTACTAAAACAGTTTCTATACTTTTCATTACTTGATCTATGCTATTTGATACTGGATATATTAAATATCTTGCTTATAATTTTATTTGAAAATTAGAAAATGTGGCAAATATGTAATTATAATCTATGCTGGCAGCATCATTACTCTATCCTCTCTTTAACGATAAAAAATATATCCCAATAAAAAATCATGCTCACGTTTATTAAAGAATATGCTCCCATTTTAAGGGCGTGCCATAAGCTACATCTTTTTTTACTTTTTTACCAATCACCATATCAAAATACTTTGGGGGCAACCCTAAACCAGGACGTATTGCTCTTAGGTTTTCTGCATTTAATGTATCCCCTGCTTGAATGTCCTTGACAATATAAAGTGATCTTCGGAAACGAATAGATTTTATTTCAACATCTGTTGGACCGTAACTAATGTGTCCGAGTGCCTTCCAGGCTCGTTCAGATTCAATAACTAGTTGCTCAAATTCTGCTGGTTCCAATGAATAAGCGCTGTCTACCCCTCCTTCGGATCGGTTTAATGTCAAATGTTTTTCAATGACTGTACCCCCTAGCGCGACACTAGCTACAGATACACCTAACCCCATTGTGTGATCAGATATTCCAACTTCACAATCAAAAATTTCACGCAAGTTCGGAATGGTGAGTATATTACTTTCTGTAGGCATAGCAGGATACGTACTTGTGCATTTTAATAATATCAATTCTTCACATCCAAATTCGCGAGCCGTAGTTACTGACTCTACTATTTCGGAAAGACTAGCCATTCCGGTTGAAATGATCATTGGTTTTCCAGTAGACGCCACTTTTTTTATCAAAGGGATGTCAATTATTTCTGGAGACGCAATCTTATAACATGGAACATTTAAGCTCTCCAGGAAATCAACAGACGTGTTATCGAATGGAGTACTAAATGGAACCATTCCCAAGGATTTGGCCTTCTGAAAAATAGGTTCATGCCATTCCCAGGGAGTATAAGCCTCTTCATATAGGTTATAAAGTGATTTTCCTTGCCATAAATTATCTGGATCACCTATGTGAAACTCTCTCTCATCCAAATTTAAGGTCATAGTCTCCGGAGTGTAAGTCTGGATTTTAAGAAATTGTGCTCCGGTCTTTGCAGCGATTTCCACTATTTCCAGAGCTCTATCTAATGACTGATTATGGTTTCCTGACATCTCCGCTATCACTACTGGCCGGTGTTTCAGTCCAATAGAAATGTGTGCAATTTTTATACTTTTCAAAATCAATATGATTAATTATTATACTTGTTATCCCATGAATATTCCACCACAAACACGGATTGTTTCACCGGTTATATGGGCAGCATGTGGGCTTAAGAGAAATGCAATCGAATTGGCGATATCTTCAGGTTCTCCTAAATTGCGTAAAGGTGTATTCATCTTTGTCAGCATTTTAACTTTATCAGGAATATTTGAGATCATCTGCGTTTTCGTCATTCCAGGGTTAACAGAATTGAAACGAATTCCTTTCGGCCCATATTCAACTGCCAGGGATTGGGTAAAGGAATTGAGAGCCGCCTTAGCAGTTGTGTATGCTGATTGCTGTACCGGAGGAGCACCATCCGTAAATATGGAGCCCAGATGGACAATGGATCCATGGTTACTTTCCAGCATTTTGGGTATCGCTCTTTTAGCACAGTTAAAGGCTCCTTTTAATTGCACATCGATATTTGAATGGAACTCGTGCCAAGTCAAATCCTCAAATAGTTGAGGAACGGGAAGAGGTGCTGCACAATGAACAAGGTACAAAATGGGACCTATCTGAGATTCAACTTGCGTGAACAAGCTATCAACATCGCTCCAATTTGAAACGTCAGCCTGAATAGCAATCGATCTTTCTTCATCTACATTTATTTCACTAACTAACTTTTCTGCATCAGTTTTACCGTTTAGATAATTAATAATGACAAAATAACCTTCATTGGCTAGTTTTATTGCAGTAGCAGCCCCTATCCCCCTGCTTCCCCCAGTAATGAGGACTATTTTTCGACCTGAATCCATATTTTGTTTTTTAGTTTTATTTAAATCTAATATCCGAACAACTGAATCACCTTCAACCAATTTTAAACCATTCTGATTCACAATGACGATAGAAAGGTTTATAATACGTGTTGATCTTGAAATCCTAGTTACTGTTGCTTTTATTTCAATAACATCTCCAATATAAGTTGGATTCACGAAATTAATGGTTTGAGAAAGCCAGAGAGAACCGGGCCCAGGTATCCTCATACCAATAATGGTTGATATAAAAGAAGATGTCAGCATTCCATGCACGACCCGTTTACCAAAATTTGTCAGTTTAGCGAATCCCGAGTCCATATGAACAGGGTTATAGTCGCCTATCAGCTGGGCAAAAGAATCAACATCGTCTACTGTGACCAAGTGCTTAAAGCTCTGTTCATAACCCTCATGTATCTCCTCAAAGGGGATAGTATTTGGCTTCACTTTATTGTTTAAATTATACATTAATGCCAGCGTATAACTGTCGATCCAAAAATAAATCCAGCACCGACTCCGGAAATCACAACGATATCATCTTTCTTCAAAAATCCAGCATTGACGGTATCACACAAGGCAATTGCCTGAGATGCATCGGCAGTATTTCCATATTTCTCCATATTTGTCATAGTCATACTCATTGGTTTCTTAATTCGCTTCATCAGATATTCAATGAGTTTGAGATTTGCCTGATGGAAAATAAAAAAGTTAACATCCTGAATCGTTTTGCCAAGCTTTGCAAGTGATTCATTAATGACTTTAGGTTGGTACTGGACTACCTGTTTCCAAACTTCCTTCCCGTCCAGTTCATAGTATTGAAGTTTCTGATTAACGTTATCTTCTCTAATCGGGTAACTGGATCCACCACCCCGCAGCCTAACAGAGTCAAACACTCTACCATTGCTCCAAACTACATTTGAAAGAATCCCATAATCCTTTGGTACCTGGGATAAGACGGCTGCACCAACGCCATCACCAAAATATACCGCAGAACTTCTATCAGTCCAGTCAATAAATCTAGATTGCAAAGCTGCGCCTATTACGAGGGCGTATTTAATACTTGGATCAACCTTCATACGATCCGACACCACTCCTAATCCCACTTGGAATCCTGTACAGTTTGCCATCAAATCAAAAGTTCCGGCATTTTTTGCACCAATTAGTGTTTGTATCTTACAAGAGACTGCAGGGTATATATAATCACCTGTAAATGTGCAAGTTACGATTAACCCAAGTTGATCTGCAGAAATTCCAGCTGACTCTAGAGCTATTGTTGCAGCCTTGGCAGCCATCTCAGATGCAACTTCCTCCCTGTTGGCTTTTCTTCGTGTGACTATACCTGTCTTTTCTTCTATCTCAGTTGCTGGCATACCTGTCCACTTTTCTAATTGATCATTTGTAATTTCCTCCTCTGGCAAATATTTACCAACCCCAATAACACCTATTCCGTAATCTTCATTCATATATTTTCTATTTTCAATATTTCCGACCGATTCGAATTGTTCTCCCACCAATGTTTGATATTCGAAATAATATCAGCTCCACCATGTCCCGGAAAGAAATGCGTACTTGGTTCCAAGTCAAAAAGGATACGGTTTATTGAACTAGAAAGATCGGTTTTATCAAAACCTGGCAATTCTACTTTAATCTTCTGTTCTGTTAAAATAATATCACCTGTAAATACCATGTTATCTATCAGAAAACAGACACTGCCTGGTGTGTGGCCAGGAGTATGAATTATATCAATGGTGCTGCCACCCCAACCGAACATGGACCCTTCAAAATGCTTATAATCTGATGAGATTTCAATAATCCTTCTTTCCATACTAATCGCATAAATAGGAGCTCTCTTTAAAAGCATGATGTCTCCGCTGTGAATCCAGTATGGGAGCCTATACTCATCACAAATCGTTTTAACTCCCCCCACATGATCGAAATGTCCATGAGTTAACAATATTAGCTTGAGGTGTCCACCTTCCATATTAATAGTGTCTCTAATTTCACTCGTTTCACCTCCAGGATCGATTACGATCATATCACCCGAGTTTAGGTGCTTGACTATAAAGCAGTTCTGCTCCAACTTTCCGGATGTAATGGTGACAATCTTGTAGTTCCCCACAACTGCTGTTTCTTTTTTTGTCATTAATTTCTTAATTCGAAAGTCCTATATATATAACTTGACCAGTTATCGCAGAGCTAAGATTGGAGACAAGAAATTCCGCCACATGACAAACTTCCTCCTGGGATATAACTCGTGGAATTGTTTGTTTTTTAAGCATTTCAAGTTCCCAATGGGCATTTTCAGCTAGGTCTTCGCTCGACCCAGTCTGCATCATAGCCGGAGCAATTACGTTACAAGTTATCCCCCTGGATGATAATTCTTTAGCCAGAATTTTAATCATTTCAGTTATCGCCGCTTTTGTTGCAGAGTAAATTGAAGTGCCTTCCTGATGAACAGCGGTTGTTGTGGAGGAAATAGCGATTATTCTGCCATTAGATTGACTGACCATCTGTTTCGAAACTTCTTTAATCGGGTAAAAGACACCTGCTATATTTGTACTTAAAAAGGATTCCATGAGGTCCCCTGGTGTAAGACTCAGGAAAAGTGCAGATTGTACTATTGCTGCGTTGCAAATTAAAACGTCTATGCGCTGAAACTGCAGCCGGATCGTACGAATCCACACCCTGACTTCCTTTTCAGAACTCAGATCTAAAATTGTATGGTAATATGAATAATTATCTATAGTTGATACAGATCTACTACACCCGGCAACTTTACAGCCCTTATTTAGAAAATGTTCTGCAAGGCTCCGGCCTAATCCACGACTTGTCCCCGTAACAACCACAACTAATTTATCCATTCTATGCGTCATTAATTTTCCCTAATTTAAAGTCGCCGAAATGTAGTCTGAAAGACCCCCAATTGTCAGATTTGGATTATTTATATTAAACGTATCTATTTCGTTTAAAACAAGATAAAATTCCTCGCCTGTCTCTGATTGAATACGGTCCTCAACTTCGGTAATGAATGTTACAAAACCAATAGAATCTAAGTCTGATCCACTTCCCAATATCACTGTCTCCCGACTAAAATTTTCAATTGGATCAATAGATCTTGACCTGACTAAACTATCAACACATTCTTTGATGAGTTTGTAAGTGTTTTCATTAGAAATCATAGTATAACTTATTTTAATTTATTAATCTTCCCATTCTGCCAGCCATGTTGAGTATTTTCTTTTACTCAACCAAATATCTGCCATTAGCTCAATGAGAATAATGTCCAAATATTCATTACCTTTTTTAACGTGTTTTTCATAGTATCCAATGGTTCTGTAGCCGTGAATCTTGTGTATCTTGAGAATACTTTTGTTATCAGAGAGAACACTGCCAAATACTTTACGAAATCCAAGATTCTTAAAGATGTAATTATATAAATATGGCAGAATTACAGCACCCAATGATTTATAATTTTCGTCCCCGATATAATACCCAGCATTGCATTTAAGATTTACCAGATCAATCTCGGCAAGATTGACAACACCAATTGGAACAGACTTATATTCAATGACCCAGTATCTATATTGATCACTACTTGAAATGAAACTAAACCAATTTAGCTGATTCTCCATGCTGTTATCAACCTTAGTGAGCATATACTTTGAAACAAAGTCTTGAGTTCGCCAATTTAAAAGCATTTCAAGATGTACTTCCCGTAACCTAACCATCTTTACCATAGACTCAAATATTTCAGGAAATTGCGTCTTTTCTCGACTTTTTAAATCTCAAATTGTGTAAAGAATCTTCCGTTGTAAGATGAAACCTGACTGGTACTTTATAACGGGGTAGAGATTCATTACAGAACTTTCGTAATCGCTCTGTCAGTGTGAGTACATTCTCCTCCTCTAAAACTGATATCCGGGCGTGCACCACTTGACCCATAATTTCATGTGCTTTTGCAAAAACAGAGGCATCTTTTACGTTAGGCGCTTGAAGCAGTATATTCTCAACTTCTATAGGATAAACCTTCTTCCCTCCGACATTTATAACCTCGCTCTTCCTTCCTTTGAATCTTATAAATTCATCCTTTTCCTCTACTTCATCCCCGGTACACATCCAGCCATCATTATCAAAGGGGTTGGGAGCGTTCAGATATCCAACCATGTTCGAATTAGATCGTAGCCATAGTATACCATCGACAACCTTTACCTCAAACCCAGGACCACCGATCTTAACCCAGGTTGAATCATTATTCTCAGATTTCGAATGTAACACCCCCTGCTCAGAGAGTCCGTAAGTTTGCTTTATTGTTGCATATGGAAATATCTCATTGACCTTTTTCAAAGTCGTTTCCGACATTAGCTCGGTACCATAGGTAATTAGTTCAATTGATTTGAGATTATAGTCTCGATTTACCTTGTTAGTAATAATCAAATTAAGAAAAGTGGGTGTAGTTGGAAGCAGATTAGCTTTACTGCTTTCTATAACCTTCGCTACTTCTTCAGGAGTTCTTTTTGCAACACAAATACCTGTACCTAAGTAGGCAAATGTGCTTAATAGGGTATTAAATCCCCCGAAATGATCCAATAACAAAAATAATACTGTCTTCCAACCGTTTCGCTGCTTAAGGAATTTCCCCATCAAATATTCACAGTCATGCAAAATTCCTTTAGGAGTACCAGTGGACCCTGAGGTAAAAACAATCAGTCCAGGATGTTTTCGTGACCTAAAATCTGCTAACAATGGATTTTGCCCTTTTGGCTTAAAATGCTGAATATCGTAGGTGTCATCGGATTTAAACTTGAAAAGAACTTCAGCCTCAGAGATTTCGATAAATGACCCAATTTCTGTTTCAATTTCTGGTGTAAATGGCACAAGAATACATCCACTGCGGATCAAAGCAAAGATCAATGCACAAATCTCTGGCGAATAATCTCCCTGAAATGCGCACACTTTCCCAAAGTTCAGACCAGCAGCTTCAAGTTTTTCTTCCCAATTCCTGATCTTACTAAATAAATCTTTATAAGAAAAACTCTGCTCTTTCCAAATCAAAGCTGTTCCCTCATTATTGGATTCCATTCGCTCAAGCACAGCATCTATAGAGGGGGTCATTGATTCCATTCCGGAGGGTATTGAAGTCATAAGTGTACACCTTGTTCCTGTAAAGATATTTTTATCAATTCAAAATTTAACATTTCAACTGTTTGTTCTTCTGTAAAGCTTACATCAAACCCTTCTTCAAGGGCCAAAACGAGATTTAGATGATTCAAAGAATCCCAGCTTTCAACCGTATCAGGAGAAGTTTCAGTATTAACACTTGAGGCATCAATTTTAAAAACACTTCCAATAATTTTTTTTAATTTTTCTTCGTTAGTCATATATGTTTTTTTTATTAAGAATTTACGTTAACCCAATCAGGATAAGTTAATATAGTACTATCAGTTATATTAAATTCCCAGCTTGTATGATCATTATTAATATCAAGCAGTGTAAAACCATTTTTACTATAAAAGTCTTCAGTTTGTATATTCTTTTTTGAAGGCACATATTTACCAATAACTTTAGTCACTCCTCTTTCTATTCCACTGTTAATTGAAAAGGTCAATAAGGAATTCTCCAGGCCTCTCCCAAGTGCACGACAAGACATAAGAAACGAATCAATAATCATTTTACTTCTTTCATATCTAACAATCGCTACTCCGATTAAACCAATATCAGATATTTTATCAGAAACTTTCATTGTGTAAATATCAGAATTTTTTGATTGAGCAAGTTCTAAAATATTATCTTCTGTATATCTTAAAGTCGTTAGGTTAAACTGGTTGGTTTTCTGAGTCAACTGAGCAACTCGTGCAAGGTCATCAGGATGAGCAACCTCAATTTGTGCTTTTATCCCTAGTTCAATTAGATAATTTTCATAGGAGTCTGTTGTAACGAGTAATTCTTTTCTCCTATTTTCACTTTGGTACATTTCCGTTTTACCTTTATCCTCTTCTGAAAATGTTAAAGAATCGAAATAGCCTGGTGCACTTAGAACATTTTGAAACAAAGCTGGATCTCCTTTTAAATGAATTACTATTACCTCAGGTAATTGGCTTTTTACCCAGTCGCATTCAAATTCATTGTCATCAGCAAAAACCAGGCTATCTAATCCGATATTAAGTTCCTTTGCTATCTTTAGAATGTTTGTCGCTTTATCATCCCAGTTGATCTTAAAGTTTGCAAAATGATGTTTTCGTAAAATCATACTTGGATGATTCTCCAAAACATCCAATACATCCTCTTCATTATTTTTACTACATATGGCGAGAATGACTCCTCGGTTAAAGAGATTTAAAATTTGCTTTTGGAAATTAATGTAAGAAGTACCCGGATAGGAAGATCCAATCTTAATACCTGCATTACTGTCTTCTCCAAGTATACCTCCCCATAATGTACCATCACAATCAAGAATCAAGCATTTCCTGCTTGCCCCATTCAGAGCTCTCAGAAACTTACCATATTCTTTGGCTAAAGGAATAAGCAACTTTGAGCCTAAAGGTGCTTTCGCTATTTCCCATTGCCTTTGGTTAATTCCAGTCAAATAGCCTGTGTTGGATATTATAGTTGACAGATCAATACAGAAAACATTGTCAATCTCCGAGCATATCTTGAGTAAGTCTTGATTAAACTGCAGATGCCACTTTTTCTGCGAATGGACAGAATGGAAATCAAGAATACCCAAAGTCGTTTTTTCAGGTGTAGGAAAGTTATTAATTATAATAGGTGATTTTGTATTTCTCCGAATACTTTGCAACATCGAGCGCAGAAACTGGATTAGTCTTGATCTTTCTTCTTCACGTTCCTCTATTGTCATCTTGATAAAAGAATCCGAAATTGCTGGAGATAGTAATTCAAACCACTGAGCTATTATTATCATTTGAGGATCAAATGAATACAGCCCACTTGAAGGATTCATTGCTTCGCTGGCGATAGTATCGAAATTACAAACATAAAATTCAGAAAGAAAGCCCGAAAGATAGAATTCGCCTTTTAGCACAGGAATAAGTGGCTCTACAGTAAAGTTTCTCAGCACACCAACTTTAAAAGGAGAACCCTTTTGAGCCGAACTGTTTAGCGTTTCTATTTCATTACTGAGTTCAACATACCCTATATAAGTTGGATTTTTCGCAACTTCCATTTCAAGCTGTTGTAGTTTTGTGGTCATTAATTACTTATGCTTTAAAAGTGCGCAATAATTAAGAGTGACCAATTCTTCAGCCCATTTTTCCCTGGGGATATCATCCGCAGGCAAAACTAGTTCTGCTTCAATATTAAATCCTGTTTCGTTCAGCAAATCCCGGATCTCCTGATCATTATGAAAATGATAGACATGGTCCAAAGCCGGAGAATTAGCTGCTGTGGACATATAAATAGACCCATCCGGTTTTAAAAGCTCTTTTGCTCTTCGCATAAAGCCAAAGGCGTCATTTACATGCTCAAGAACTTCGCCCATAATGATGAAATCATAATTTTGAGGAATATCAACCTTAAAATAATCTCCATGAACGAATGTGATATTTGAACGATCAACATGAAATGCCCCCAACAGCTCATTGGCCGTTTTTATGGAAGTTTCACTAATGTCCACAAGAGTAGCCATGATGCCTGGATAATTTTTCAGCATAGTTGAGGTAAAAAGGCCATGTCCAACCCCTACTTCCAAATAAGACTTAGTGCCGGCTGAAGGAAGATGATTTTTAAAGAACTGATATAACTTATAGTGATTTGGCCAGAACAAATAGGAGATAAGCAAGCCCACCATATAATATCTCATCACTGAAGGCTCGCTATATACCTCCGTATTTGCAATGCTCGCATCATTGATCCTGTAAACCCCTGTTTTGCGAAAACGAATTTGCTCTTTTAAAAAATCCATGCACATTTTATTATAGGATCTGGCGGCTTGAATTCTTTCAATGTCATCCTTTAAAAAATCATGCAAAATTACCTTGCATAGGTTTTCTGCAAATTGAAAGTATTCTTCATCCTGATTCTCTACAAAAGCTATGATCTTTTTCTTTTGAAGTGGATTTGCCTTTGATACCAGCTCTATGATTTTAAGAAGATCCTGACAATCATTGAGCGTTTTGACAGATAAGTTTACACTTGTGGTATTCATATTGTTTAGTTTTTTGAGTTGTAAAAAATAGTTTTTTAATTGGTCAAAATACTCAATAAGGACTGGCCATTATTCTGCCTGTCTATCAGCAAGCCGGCTTTCTTCTTTATGATATTGATCCTGGTTTCATCACTTACAAAGGAAAGTAAAGTTTCCTTAATATGATCCGGGCTGACATTATCGTGTAAGCCGAGAGTACCGCATATACCTTCTCGGGCAAGATAACTTGTATACTCCTCCTGGGCCTTATTTAACGATAAAGCGATAAAAGGAGTACCCGCATATAATAATTCCCACATGCTATATCCGCCGGCCGTGATGGCCATATCGGAATCCAGCATCAACTCTGCCATATTTTCAGAATACTGGTTTATTGCGATAGGAAACTCCGATTCACAGGAAACTTCGACCAGTTCTTCTGAAATTTTACACATTTTCCCTACGACAATAGTGGCCCTTCCAAAGATTCCTTTAATTTGGACAAGTGCTTCCACTATTTTCGAATTCATAACATCGGTAATTTCAGAGCCACTTCCAAGTGAAACCAGCAAGCGAATTTCTCCTGGTTTAGCATTACGCTTCTTACTGAAATCTAGCTGTCGAAATTGTCTTCTTATTATCAGATGCTTTAAGCCAGTCAGCTTAATTGTGTGGTCAGCAAGGTCATGTTTAAACAAATCTGAACCGTGGTTATGATTTAAAAAAACATCGGCCTCACATCTTTGAATCGGCAGATCATCTACTCGCATACATCTAAAACCAGCTAAGCGAATAGCTTTTTCATACCCTACAGGAAAATGATAGCCGTCCAGAATAATCCAATCTGGCTTCAGTTCATTTGCCAAATCAATCAACTCTTGTATACTAGATTCAACTTGAAATTCACCCCCTTTACCAAATAAGTGCAGATGGAAGGAGTTGTCTAAGAAGGGTTCTATAAAGTTCTGCTTATAGTAGGCGGAAGCAATATGTACTTCACATTGATGATCGGCGAGCAACTGTCCCAATCCGATCATCCGCATCAAATGTCCTCCCCCGATTTTGTCCGAAATATCTACCCTAATCAGAATCCTGCTCATTAATAGTGAATGAATTATAGAATCTTTCTGAATACTGCTTCGGCCTTATCACCAATAAGATATTTGTCGTATCCTTCGGCAACTGCCTGTTTATATAGTTTCAATACTTCGTCAAAGGCTTTGCAAAAATAAAAAAGATCCTCTTCCGTGTGCGAATAAGAAATTATAAAGACTCCCTGAAATAATATGCCTCTTTTGATCATTTCTTGCATCACGAGTGTTCTAAGTCCGGCACAAGCCTGTCCATCAGCATTCTTGAATACAAATGCAGGCATCCACTTTGAAGGAATAACTTGTACATAAAGCTCCAGATTATGTTTACTGACCAACTGTTGGCAAATGTCTATTACCCTTGCTCCGAAATTATTGATGTACTCAACGATGTTATGCTTCTTAAATTCTTTAATCGTTGCAATGGAAGCAGCCATAGCATGAGTTTCACCCCCATGAGTTGTTGAAATCAGAAAAACCTTTTCTTCCCCCTTACGCATAATGCCTCCAAGATCCATTACCTCTTTTTTGCCGGTAATTGCACAGAATGAGAAGCCATTAGCTATTCCCTTACCCCACGTGGCCATATCAGGTTCAATTGCATACTTTGAAATAGATCCCGGAAAACCAGTCTTAAATCCTGTTACCATTTCGTCCAGAATAAAGAGCGCGCCATTAGCGTGAGCAAGTTCAATCGCCTGATTTAAAAATTCTCCCGGAGACCCGCAGGTACATCCACTGCACGTACTTTTTTCAGGTTCAGTGATCACACATGCTATCTGACCCGGATACTGATCAAAGAGTGCTTTAAGCGAATTAATATCACATGACTTAAACGTCAAAGAAAGATCAGCAAACTCTCTGGGGACACCTTTATTGCATGGGGTGGTACCAATGAACCAGTCATCATAACTGTAAAATGGATGATCACCCGGGAATGCAACTAGTTTGCGACCTGTTTTTGCTCTAGATAGCTTAACTGCCGCTGTAGTAACAGCGGAACCGTTTTTAGCAAATTTCACCATGTCGTGCTGTGGAATGAGTGCCAGAAAAGTTTCAGCCATTTCCTTTTCAAGGATCGAAGGACGCTGAAAATTTACTCCTTTACTTAATTCATCCCTAACTGCATCTAATACCGGCTTATATGCATGGCCAAGGCTGACACTCGACAAGCCCATAGAGCAGTCGATGTATTCATTCCCGTCGATATCCCAAACGTGTGAACCTTTTCCATAGGCTATCGCGGCAGGCGAAAGAGCAGGGAACTGGTCATCCCCTTTTGAATAGGTATGAGCCCCTCCAGGAATTAAATTGTGTATTTGGGAACGATAAGCATTTGAATTCTTAAAATTGCTTATTATTCTTAACTGTACCTCATTTATTGAATTCATATTCCTAATATTGATTTATGAAAGATTCATT
>Ga0194116_10005298_pt1 | contig 14269 bp, 14 predicted proteins | sample TA2MahsurfametaG_4_FD_148617 | JGI IMG/M metagenome (GOLD analysis project Ga0194116, IMG submission 148617) | Freshwater microbial communities from Lake Tanganyika, Tanzania - TA2015008 Mahale S9 surface | ecosystem: Environmental > Aquatic > Freshwater > Lake | place: Tanzania: Lake... | reverse complement strand
GCTCATCTGAGAACGTCTACAACCTGACGGGCCCCGGTGTGTTCAACGAGGTCTTGGGTTCGGACAATGTGCCAACCACCTACTATCTGACCACCGTGAACCAGGGCAATTTCACCAACGAATTCTTTCAATACATCGATAAGCCCCAAGGGAAATGGACGAAAGAGCAACACAAGATTTCGGTGCTTAAACCTCCACAGTAGACTTTGGGCGACCCTTCAAAGCCTCTTGCAACATCCTTTGGTATCGACCAAAAGCCTCACGCCTCTGTAATCGACCATCTCTGTTGTCCACCAGACCATAGCCAGGTGCGATCAATTGATGCCAATAAACGGTCTCAACCATCTGAGTCTCCAACGCTATCTTGTGATAAGCCACCATGTAATCCTCATATTCCTGCTCTGAGACACACTCGGTGTCGCTGGTAGGGGCATATGGGGCCGTTCCCTTGAGGGGCCAATTCACCTCTGTAATGAGCAACCGTGGGTTTGTCACTTTCGGACTCATGGAAGCCAGCGCATAAAGCAACTTGGTTTTACGAGTGGTGTCAAAAAAGCCGAGTTGAGGATTCATCGGGTGCCCGCATCGGTCTACGTAGAGCAGAGCCGTCACACCGTCGAACTGAATGGCACGGGCATTGAATAACGCCCTGGCGGTATGCTGATACTCAAAGTCAATGACAGCAGGGCCGCAGAGTTTGATACTTGGCGCGTAGGTGTCTCGCGCAGTCTGGAAGACCTCAAAGAAATCCAGGTACTCCGATACGCTATAGAAACCCCACTTGGCTCGATTGATGGCATTACCGACCTGGACCTTACCGATCAGGCCCTGTAGCGCTGAGAGAACCGCGCGCGCTTGGCGCTCCATGTTAGTTGCGTCACCGATGGCTCGGGAATCTTGTAGCAGGTTCACCATGACATTGCAGCCCCTGCGATGCCAACCTTCAATGAATCGTAGGTAGGCGGATAAGTCCTCGAGTTTCCATAGCGGCAGTCGCACCAAGACCTCGGTCACACCCAACTCAGCCACCAGGTCATACTGAATGTCGCCACGCTCAAGGCTCACACCCATGCCAAAAAAGTTGGCTTGGACTTCCCTTAGCGGAGGACTCTTTGGGCTGAGCAGAGATTTCAGCCCCATGGCAACCATGGCGCTCGGCAGAACCACGCCTGCCGTGGCAAACATCTTGATCAGATCGGGCCAGTGCTGTACCCGCATTCTCCGCTTGAAGGCCTTGTCCAGAATGATCTTGGGCTGGTCCGAGTATTCGTCCCACTCAAATGGGCGATGAGATGTCGGAAGAGTCACGTCAACGCCCTCTTCATGGCCAGGACAATCTCATCAAACACCTCTGCTGAGGGTGGGCCGGAGAGCATGAAATTTGACTGTCGCTGCGGTTCACTCAGGGGTTCCCAGCGCCTACTGCTCGCGAATGCCGTGGCTCCAAAGAAAGAGAGTGTTTGAGTATTGACCGCACCAGCCAGATGCATGGGACCTGTCGAGGTGCTTACAAACAGGGTGCAAACCTGAAGGAATGCGAAAAAGGCCCAAAGGCTTGGCAGGCTCTGAACCAGGTCTGCCTCGAAATCCAGACTCGTCCTTACCTGCTCGTACGGAGCCAGGTCGTCCGGCCCAAATGTGAACACCACTCGCACTCCGGGAGTCCCCGAGGCGATGCGCGCAAGCCGAATGTAATCCACCAGTGCCAGGTTGCCATCACTGCTGCCCCCAAAACCTGGATGAAACACAGCAATCTTTTGTTTACTACCAGCACGCAAAATCGCCGCCACCGGTGTGTCATCAAGCACTGCCCTTGGCACAGTTAGCAGCGGCCTTGGAAAGGTCTGCGGCAGGCTCGGGAAAAACGACCTGCCCAAATCCAGGTTGTAGGCCCACTCTGGCTTTTCCACGCAGCTGCGCCGTTGAACCACGCGGCCATTAAAGAAGATCTGGGCAAACTTCGTTGAGGGGCCAATCCTGCTTGGAATGCCAGCCCACCAGAGCAGAAAACCCAGGCGGGTATCGATAAAACAACTAATACTCGCGAGGACTCTTGCACGCTTGAGACGATGGAGCGTTTGAACAAAGCCTCGCCAACCTGGTTCATAGAGCAGCACTTCATCAATGAAAGGAATCTGACGGGCGAGTGCCTCATTCACTCGAGCAACCAAGACAGTTAGTTTTGTTTCTGGAGATACGTGCTTGATGGCCCAGCAAAGTGGAAGCGCCAGAACAAAATCACCAATCTTGTCGTGCCGGGTGACGAGCACATGCGGGACGTTACTTTCGGCCAAGGCGCAAATCCCGATTGGCCTCGTACAACTTCATGTACTTGTAAAAGTTTGTGGCCATGTGCGAAAAGGCAATCAAGAGGCCCACATGGCCATCGAGAAAACCCCGCTTCATGACATACGTTCTAAAAAAAGAGTAAAGGCCGCTGACCACCGCCTTAGTGGGACTGGATGTCTTTTTCCCCTGGTTGCTCTCCGCATAGAGAGTGGAATACCGGTCTACCTTGATGATGAAGTCGGACATCGACAGGTAACTGAAGTGCAGCACACTTCCTCCGACGAACTCCTGCACGATCAGGCCTTCCACCTGAATATTCTCGTGCACGTGCGCTGGGGTAAAACCCGTGACCCGCCGGTTGTAGAGGCGGCGAATTTTCTGATTGTTCCAGCCGCAATACTTCACTTGCCGGTCTCGGTAAAACGCTTTGAAGCTCAGGAGATACACCGCATTGTCATCTAGGCAGGATGACAGCAATGCATCGACCAACGCGGGCTCCAAGGCCTCATCGGAATCGAGTATGAGCACCCAATCATGCTTGGCAAGCGCGGCAGCCCGGTTCTTCGTGGGCCCAAATCCGTCAAAGTAGCCGTCCATAAACCGTACATTGGCAAAGCGCTTGGCGATCTCCTGCGAGCCATCCGCGGAGCCATTGTCATAGACCACCACGTCATCAAACCGAGAAATGCTCTTGAGCGACTTTTCGAGAGTGGCCGCACCATCACGAACAATCATCACCACTGAGATCATGCAGAACCCCTTGCTGGGCTGCCCTTGCCAAGCCAAGCCCGAAGAGCGTTTTTCAGACGTTCTTCCCGTGTGGCTTTGGTCTTGTGTGCTTGAGATGTGCGCAGCGCATCCTGAAGAAGCGCATTCGTGGGTTGTCCGAACACCTCTGCATAGCCGGTCACCACGGTTCGTAAATCGTCATCGTCCGCCCATAAGAGCCGCAGGTTGTGCATGCGTTGTTGCGGCGACAAAGCGCCGAAAGACATACGGTTGAGGTCTACCAATTCAAATCGATAGGCTGCTGAAGACAACGCACGCATCTCAAGCGCCGGTGGAGAGAGTGATTCGTTGTCTTGTGCAGTTCGCTCCTCTCCGCCCATAGGCATCACCAAAATATTTCCTGGGGAGTAATCGCGATGCAAAACGCCAAGGTTGTGCAGTTGGCAGGTATAACGCCCAAACGCGGTCAAAATCTCCTTTCGGTCCGAACGATTCGCATCAAGTAGAACTTCTCGGAGCGGAAATACGCCGGATGAACTCGGGAGGTATTCGGAGACGTAAAAACTTTTAAGCAAACACGTTCGGCTTCCGAACTCTGCATAACCCAGTGGCCTCGGTGTATGTAGCCCTAGTGCAAGCAGTGCACTTGCATTCTCGAAGGAGCGTTTCGCCTTAGAGGCGCGAAGGCTACCGTAAATCCACTTCCTTATGCCCCAGGGAGTTCCGAAAGCTTTTACGGCCAAAGACCTACCGCGCCAGTCCAGTGCCCAAATCTGGTTGCGTCCGGTGTAAATGGGCTCCCCTGTCGGGGCAGCATCGCAAACTTCCAATAGCTCCAATGGCGCAACACCAGCGACTGCATGCACTTCCACCCCACGCAAGCCCCGCTCAGTGGCGAAAGACATAGTCACCCCGAATTTTGCGCCAAAGCCCAAAGACATCCGTTCTGGGAAACACCGCGATGCGGCGAATCTGAAAACGGTCCTGATGCATGGCTCGGGGGCCGCTGTCTGTGGCCACGGCGTAGGCGTATCCAGCCTCTCGAGCCTGAGTTTTTGCGCTCTCGTTCAAATATCCAAATGGGTAAGCGAAGGACAGCATCGGATGGCCCAGGATGCCCTCCAGGGCGCATTTGTTCTCGCGAATCTCTTTGGCCTGGGCTTTTGCATCCAGTTCATCCAACTTCGCATGGGAGAGAGTATGGCCACCAATCTCCACATGGCCAGAAGCCTCTAAGTCCCGAATCTCATCAGCCGAGAGCAATGGCACACGAACATCTGGGTTGGTGGGGTGCTCAACATCCCATCGGTTATGCGTCTCACCGCTCACCACATAGACCGTAGCCTTCATGTTGTACTTCCTGAGCAAGGGAAGCATGCGAGTGAGGTTGTCTTGATAGCCGTCGTCGGCGGTAATCATCAAGTACTTTCGACCTGGACTAAAGCGATGCATAAAGCCCTTGTCGTGAAAATCTCTAAAGGTGAGAGTCTCAAAGCCCATGCGTTGAATCAGGCGTAGATGCCTCTCGAACATCTGTACCGTCGTCCAGGTGCCGTGCACCCCCTTCTCAGAGGGATGCTCCACGAGGCGGTGATACATAAGGATAGGCATTTCTCTGCGCAGTGTCTCTACCACGGCGTCTTGGTATATTTCCTCCACATGTGTGGCCACCGACTCAAGGTTGTAAGCTTCAAGAGCTCTTCTACGCAACTCGGTGGATACGGTTGGCAGGGCGTTTGGCTCGCTTAAAAGCAATGAGAGTTCGTGCTTGATCTGCTGGAAATCCATGGCGAGCTCACCACCACCCACATCACCAAAGTTGCTGGCCATTGCGGCCTCAAGGTTGTCGAGGCTCACCAGGCCAATATGGCGCGTCTCCCCAACCGCGAAAACAGGGGTTCCGGTGAAGAGGGCCTCCACCGCCACTCGGCCTGCGCCAACAACAAGATCGGCTTGGGCAATTTCGTATGCGACCGCAGATTGATCTTGAACAAAGGTAACCCGGTCTGAGAAGTTCTTGAACCCAGGGGGCAGCGTACTTCCTGTTACGACACGCACATCAACCGCGTTGTGATCCAGCACATCTAATAACAAACGTTGGCACAACTCACCTTTAGGCCCAGTGAGCCGCCCAACGATCGCCACGCGCGGCTTTCCGGCCTGGCGCTTCGGCCTCACCTCGTTCACTGGGAACGCAGCGGGATCAATGCCATTTCGAATCACCACCACCTGGTCTACCGGTATACCTAGAACGCTTACCAACTGATCTGCCACAGCCTCGCACACAGCAATGGCCCTGGCTCCAAAGGCTCGAAACCACTTGCGAGAGCCATGAATGGGCTGCCGACCATGCACGGTCGTGACCATGGGCGTCTTCGTGAGCCAGCAGGCCACGCGGGCGCTCCAGCCGGAGGCCCTAGAATGGGCATGCACCAACTGAATTTTGTTCTGACGAATCAGCCACACGAGACGAGCCACATGCCAAAATCGCCGAGGAATGCTTCGCTTGTTGAAGTCGAGTGGAATGTAGGTGCCCCTGATGAGGCGAGTTAGGGTATCCGACACGTACCAGACCTGATGGCCACGGGCCGTGAGTTCCTCTCCGAGGGCGGTGGCGTAGACCTCTGCTCCGGTGACTTCCAACTGAGAGAGGGCCATAAGAATGTTCATTCAGCGCGCTAATGATTTGTTAATGCCGGAGGCAGGACTCGAACCCGCACACCATCTTTGGCGCCGAATTTTAAGTCCAGTACGTTTACTAATTCCACCGCTCCGGCTGGCTGGAGAGAGTTTTCAAGAGCATCAGTATACCGGCCATGCGCATCACAAATCTCTGCGTGGCGCGAGAGGATCGGCTGGTTTTCAAGGCTCTGAAACTTCAGAGCAATGAGCCGGATCGCTTTTTTGAGACAGGTCGATAATTGATAATGGTGGGCTGTACCCGGTTTCAAAGACACTTTGTTAAGGTGTTTTTTGGAACTGGAGGTGTTAGATGGGACAGCGCAGGAATTTTTCGAAGGAGTTCAAGCTCGAGGCGGTCAATCTTGTTGTGACGAGGGGCGTGAGTGTTGCGCAGGCCTGCCGGGAATCGGGATTATTTTGACTAAGTTCGACTCCGCATGTCTCCAATTATTCTGAGAGGAAATTAAGGCAGATTAAGGCGATTTGAGACATCTTAAACCGCCTTCATCATGTCCTCTACCACCTTCTTGGCATCACCAAAGACCATCATGGTCTTGTCCATGTAGAAGAGTTCGTTATCCAGGCCTGCATAGCCTGAAGCCATGGAGCGCTTGTTCACAATCACCGTGGCAGCCTTGTAGGCCTCCAATATAGGCATGCCGAAGATGGCGCTCCCCGGCGTGCGTGCAGCCGGGTTCACCACATCGTTTGCACCCAACACCAACACCACATCGGTCTGGCCAAAGTCGGAGTTGATGTCTTCCATCTCCAACACTTGGTCGTAGGGCACCTCGGCCTCGGCGAGCAAAACGTTCATATGGCCCGGCATACGGCCCGCCACTGGGTGAATGGCATAACGAACGTTAATGCCCCTCTCGATCAACTTGTCGGTGAGTTCCTTGAGCGCATGCTGGGCCCGGGCCACAGCCAACCCATAGCCAGGAACAATCACCACGGAGTCTGCGTTGCTCATCAGGAAGGCGGCATCGTCAGCCGAGCCACTCTTCACAGGGCGCTGGGCACCACCGGCGGCCGTGGGCGCTGTGGCCTCGCCACCAAAACCACCTAGAATCACGCTAATAAACCCGCGGTTCATCGCCTTGCACATGATGTAAGAGAGAATCGCGCCGCTTGAGCCCACCAGCGAGCCGGCGATGATGAGCATGCTGTTGCCCAGCGAGAAACCAATGCCAGCGGCCGCCCAGCCCGAGTAGCTATTGAGCATGGAGACCACCACAGGCATGTCCGCACCGCCAATGGGAATGATGATGAGCACACCCAGAGCAAAAGAGAGCGTCAGCATGACGAAGAAGGCTGTCCAGCTCTCGGTAAACATGAAGTAAAGGCCAAGTCCCACGGTTGCAATGCCCAACACCAGATTAACCATGTGCTGACCAGAGAACACGACCGGTGCGCCTTGAAAGAGCCGGAACTTATAAGTGCCCGATAACTTTCCAAAGGCAATCACCGAGCCACTGAAGGTAATGGCGCCAATGGCGGCACCCAAGAAGAGCTCGAGCCGGTTGCCCATAGGAATGGGCTCGCCTCGGGCCGTGATGTTCAATGCGTAGGGCTCGGCCACGGCGGCCACTGCAATGAACACCGCCGAGAGTCCAATCATGGAGTGCATGAAGGCCACGAGCTCGGGCATTTTGGTCATCTCCACCCGCTTGGCCATGGTGGCACCCACCAGACCACCCACAACAAGGCCACCAATCATGAGTGCCAGGCCAGAGCCCAGGGTGCTTGTGCCGCCGGCCGCATTGGCTTGCAGTGTCTGGGCCATGGTGCCAATCAGGCCCACTGTGGTGAAGATGGCCAAGGCCATGCCCGTCATGCCAAAGACGTTTCCACGAATGGAACTCGTGGGGTGCGAGAGGCCCTTCAAGGCCTGAATAAAGCAGACCGAGGCCACCAGGTAGAGCAGGGTGACCGTGTTCATTGAGAGGCTAAACATTTACGCGGCCTCCTTCTCAGCAGAAGATTTTTTGTCCTTCTTCTTAAACATCTCGAGCATTCGTCGCGTGACCAAGAAGCCACCGAACACGTTGACGGCCGCCAGTGCCACAGCAAGCACGCCCATGGTCATGCCCAGCATGGTCTCGGTGAGAGCGGCCGCCATCATGGCGCCAACAATCACAATGGCGGAGATGGCGTTAGTCACCGCCATAAGTGGGGTGTGGAGTGCAGGCGTGACATTCCAGACCACGTGGTAGCCCACATAGATAGCCAGCACAAAAATGATGAGGTTCGTTAGCGTTGGGTTGATTGCATCCATTTTCTGTCTCCGAGTCTTCTGGGCTTGGGCAAGGGGCCGGGGGCTTGGGGGCTATCGGGCCGACTGAGTGATCCGATTGTGCGGCCCGATTTAGCCCAATTAACCAGGCCTAACCACCTGGCCATCTCGCGCCACCAGTGTGGCAGCCACAATGTCATCCTCCATGGGGACCACCAACTGGCCGTCCTTGTCGAGAATAAGTTTGAGGAAATCCAGAAGATTGCGTGAATAAAGGGCCGAGGCATCGGTGGCCACCATTGCTGCCATGTTGGGCTGACCAACAATGCGAACCCCATTGGGGGTGACCACGGTCTTGCCCAACTGCGACAGCGGGCAGTTGCCACCCTGCTCCACGGCCATGTCCACAATCACTGAACCGGCCTTCATGCTCGCCACCATCTCTTCGGTGATCAGCACCGGCGCCTTGCGGCCGGGAATCAATGCAGTAGAAATCACCACATCGGCTTGGGCAATGCGCTTGGCCACCTCGGCCGCCTGGCGCTTCATCCAGGACTCGGGCATGGGCTTGGCATAGCCACCTTCACCCTTGGCAATCTCCCGCTCCTCGTCGGTCTCGTAGGGCACATCAATGAACTTGGCCCCCAAGGATTCAATCTGTTCTTTCACGGCGGGGCGAACATCGGAGGCTTCAACGACCGCCCCCAGGCGCTTGGCTGTGGCGATGGCCTGGAGGCCCGCCACACCCGCACCAAGAATCACCATGCGGGCGGCCTTCACCGTGCCTGCTGCGGTCATGAGCATGGGGAAGATGCGCGGGTAGGCATCGGCCGCGAGCATCACGGCCTTGTAGCCGGCCAGGTTCGCCTGTGAAGAGAGCACATCCAAAGATTGCGCACGGGTGGTTCTAGGGGCGGCTTCCACGGCAAAGGCAGTGAGCCCCGCACCAGCGAGCTTCTCTAGTCCTGCCCGATCAAACGGGCTGAGCATGCCCACCAGCACCGCGCCCTTCTTCATCTGCAAGAGTTCGTTGTCCGCGGGGAAACGCACCTTCAAGACCATCTCGGCGCCCAGGGCCTCGGCTTGGCCGACCATCTGGGCACCGGCCGCAACATAGGCATCGTCCAAGAAGGCGGCGGATTCGCCTGAACCCTTGGCAACGAGAAGGGTATGGCCCTGCGCGATGAGTTTTTTGACTGTCTCTGGAGACCCTGCGACTCGGGTTTCTCCGGGCAAAGATTCCTTGGGAATGCCGATTCGCATTCGCTTGTTCCTCCGTTGTTGTTCTTAAACCGCTACTCGGGCGGCTTTTGTCTGTCTTGCCGCTTGGGCAAGCTCTGGGCGACATTCACTACACTTTCATCTTATATGAGAAACACGGTTAAAACCCCAAGCCGGCCGCCTCGGCCTGGCGCCACTGTGGTGGTGGGACTCTCGGGCGGAGTCGATTCCGCCGTGAGCGCCTACATACTCAAAGAGCATGGCTTCAAGGTGGTGGGCATGTTCATGAAGAACTGGGAGGACGACGATGACTCCGTGTACTGCTCCAGCCGCCAGGACTTTCTAGATGCCGCGGCCGCGGCCGACCGATTGGGAATTGAATTGCAGGCGGTTAACTTCGCCGCCGAGTACCGCGAGCGGGTCTTTGCCGACTTCCTGCGGGAGTATCAGGCGGGGCGCACCCCCAACCCCGATGTGCTCTGCAATGCGGAGATTAAGTTCAAGTCTTTCTTGGACCATGCCCTTTCGCAGGGGGCCGAGTGGATTGCCACGGGTCATTACGCCCGTGTTCGGCAGGAGGCCGACGGGCGCGTGAGCCTTCTGCGGGGCTTGGATGCCAACAAGGACCAGAGCTACTTTCTGCATCGCCTCACCCAGGCCCAGCTTGCTAAAGTTCTCTTCCCAGTTGGGGAACTCAAGAAGACCGAGGTTCGCCGAATTGCTGCCGAGATTGGCCTGCCCAACGCAAAGAAGAAGGATTCCACCGGCATCTGCTTTATTGGCGAGCGGCCGGTTCTGGTGTTTCTTGGCCAGTACCTGCCTACTCAGTCGGGGCCAATAGTGACAACCGATGGACTTGAGGTGGGACAACACCAAGGCCTGGCTTTTTACACCTTGGGCCAGCGCAAGGGCCTTGGAATCGGGGGGGTCAGGAAAGGAGGCTTTCAGAGCGAAGAGGGCCATGGCTGGTTCGTTGCTCGAAAAGACTTGGCAAGCAACACCCTATTCGTAACCCAAGATGCAAAGCACCCGTGGTTAATGTCAAGCCATTTGAAAACTGTTGATGCTTGCTGGGTAAGCGGAGAGCCTCCAGCGATTGATCAAGTGCTGGGGTTTAAGACCCGATATCGGCAGCCCGATGCGTTGGGGCACATTCTCTCAATGGGGGTTAGACGTTCCGAAGAAGACCCGAGGCAGGTAGGGAGCGACTTGAAAAGATTGAATCACGGGAGCTGTTCTCATCCCTCGGGGTTCGAAGTGGCCTTTGCAGAGCCCCAGTGGGCGGTCACGCCGGGGCAATCGGTGGTGGTCTACAACGGAGAGGTCTGCCTCGGGGGAGGAATCATCCGCTGACGATGAATCCGCGGTTGGACGGAGGATAGACCCACTGACTCGAGGCCTCGGAGCCTCATCAGGCCTTGGTGGCTTGGAACGACGGGCGCTGCATCATTCGGTCGTAGAAATCCGAGAGATTCGGGTAGGTTCTCTTCCAGGTGTTCTCTGGGAAGCGCAGTTCCAGGTAGCCCAAGGCAGCGCCACAGGCGATGTCTGCGAGTGAGAAGGCCCGCTCGTTCATCCATTGACTGCTACCCAGGCTGTGGCTCATGGTGGCCAAAGCAGCGTCAATCTTCTTTGCTTGGCGATCAAGCCACCCTTGGCTGACTGCACCTTCTGCATGAAACTTTTTCTCGAGAAGCATGGATATGGCCGCATCACACAGGCCGTCCGCAAGGGCCTCGAGGGTTCTTACTGCTGTGCGCTCGCGATTGCCAGCAGGGATAAGCCGAATCGTCGGGGCACGTGAATCCAGGTACTCAACGATGACACGCGAGTCGAAAACCACTCCGTCATCGAGCACCAGTGCGGGAATCTTGCCAAGGGGATTCTGCTGGGCAATCTTCGTGTCTGGAGACCAGACATCCTCTTTCACAAACTCGTATTCGAGCTTCTTCTCGATTGCAACAATACGCACCTTACGGGCGTAGGGGCTGGTGAGTGAGCCGATAATTTTCATGGGCAGCATGGAAACATTCAGGAGCCACAAGTATACCGCCCGGTTTCGGTGCGAATCCATGCTGGCGTGTAACATTTGGACATGGAGTCTCTGCACACCTTTTTCCCACTGGGTGGCCGCTACGCAGGCCGCTTAGACCCCTTCGTTCAAATGCTGGAGTTGTGCCCCGAATCGTACCTGAGTATTTCGAGATCTTTAAGCACATCGGAAATACAGTTTAAATAGTCAAAGCATCCCATGCGCATCATCGACGCTTTTACGTTTTTCAACGAACTAGACCTGCTTGAGTTTCGGCTTGAATGCCTCTATCCACACGTTGAACGATTTGTGATCTCGGAGGCCAACATCACCTTCTCAGGGATACCGAAGGCCTTTGTTTTTGAGGAAAATCGAGCTAGGTTCTCAAAGTACCTGGACAAGATTGAGTACCTAAAATACATGCCCAGCGTCATTGGTTTGGATTTCACAAGGCCAGAGAGATTCGACGGCAAGAGCGCTGCATGGGTCATTGAAGACGGTCAGAGAAACTTCCTAAAAACTGCCATTGATTCATATGATGACGAGGTGGTGGCGGTTATCTCTGATCTTGACGAAATCTGGGACCCTTTCGCGTTGAGTAAAAACGAGGCGCTGGGTGAGAGAGACACCAAAGGCGCCTATCTAGAAATGGACTTCTTCTATTTCTACTTTAACTGCAAGGGTGTAGGGCCCAAGAACCGAGGTTGGCGCCATGCGTACTGCGCGAGACCATCTTTCTTTAAATCAAGATCTTTGTGGGCAGCAACTCCAACTCTATCCGGCACCCGGGGTGGTCGCCGAGACTTCAAGCTCACGGTTCCGAGCGGGTGGCACTTTTCCTATCTTGGAGGACCTCAAAAGATCATCGAAAAGATCGAAGCATTCTCGCATCAGGAACTTAACACCACAGACATTAAAGACGTTCAGAGAATCTCGAAGTGCGTTGATATTGGCCTAGACCCTTTTTGCAGGGATGGCCACGAGTGGGCCTTTGTGCACTTAGATACATTCCCAGAGTGGCTCAAGGCCGACATGCTCCGTTACCCAAAGTTTGTAAAGAGAACCCTCACATAGTATTTTGGACCACTCTCTCAACCTACCAGCGCTAGGATCTTAATCGCACCGGGATTCGCGGGCGCCCGTTGGCTTTAATAATGCGACTGTTGAGCATTCCCGCTGATTGCGCTCGTTTAGTGCCTCAAACCCTGCGGGTGGGATATGGTCGTTGGCCCCAAGGTGTCTTTGCTCGTTAAACCATTGCACCCATAGGATTCTCCCACCCCAGCGCCTCGACTGTCTTCCAGGGGCCTTTCTTTCGCACCATCTCCGTCTTGTAAAGACCGTTGGTCGTCTCGGCCAGCGCATTGTTGTAGCTATCTCCGGTGCTGCCCACCGAGGGCTCGACCCCCGCCTGCAAGAGCCTCTCGCTGTAGCGGATGTAGACGTACTGACTGGATTCAACCGGTCGTCGCAACACCGGATTTCTCGACAGAGTTTAAATGATTGTTCAATGCCTCCGAGGGAGTCTTCCAACCCAACGTTTTACGTGGCCTGTTGTTGAGAGTCAATGCTACGGCTTCAAGCTCTGCATTTGCAATCCAGCTCCCCAAAGTCTGGTTTGTGCATCTAGGCCACCGACTCAATTGCTACCAACTGAGACTCATGATGTTCACGCTGCTCCTAGATCATTCCAATCGCTCGCTATCGCAGCTCCGGGGGATACTTTGCTTGTCTGTTCTTGGCTCCATCTTCTTAAAATTAGGAGCCTCCGCGACACTTGGAGCAATTCAAATTGCAAGTACCCTGGATCTGAGAGACCATTAGAGCGCCGAACGAGACTAGAGGCGGCTCTAAAGTTAAAGCCTTCCAGCGAAATATCTGAGGTTATGCCACCAACGGTTGACTAGAAAACTTGCCCCTGGTTTCGGGACATCACCTCTAACAAATAGAGTGTCTGTATCATTTCTAAACCAAATCTTGTAGTGATTTTCGACCATCCAATCTGTAATTGATCCTAGGTAAGGCTTTACGTAATCACGGCTCTGTGTCTCGATGTTTAGAGCTACGGGACGCGACGTCATCCCTTTGAGGATAAGAAACTCCCCGCCCTCAACGTCAATACTAACGAAATCATAATTCCCGGGATCAATCTCACAGAAGTTCTTACAATCGACTGATAAAGTTCTCGCTTCATCGACTTTGTATTTGTCATGATTGATCGCTGGTGATTGACTTTGATTCTTGCTGAATGTCGACGCCCCGGCGAGGCACATTGGCATGACCCCATTAAAATCGGCAACAGCAAAGTTGAACACGACGGTGTTTTCATAGCCAGCCACATCTCTTTTGATTTGATCCGCGTAATCCGGAATCGCCTCGTATAAATGACAGACTGCCCCCCTCTCAATTAGTGGTCGTAACTTCGAGGTTTCGAAAGAAAAAACCCCGATTTCGGCAGCTTGCTTTATTGAGAAGCCAAGTGAACGTAACATCGCAAAAACTCTCTCTGGCTCGAGCGGGTACCTCAAGAAAATCACCTCAATATATGTTCAACAAAAATGTGTTTAGGTTGAACAGGCGCAACCCAGAAATGAGTATATCTTTTTGTTGTTCGCTCTCTCCAGGGTCGCTGTTTGTCCATTAGTGCTCTGGCCATTTGAAACGCAGGGCGCAGGCCTCCTCGCAGGCGGGGTGCAATAGGCCAAGCTGGGTCTTTGAGCGCCACGCACGTGATACGCCTTGAGCAGTTGCAACCAAGTTCCTCGCCGCAGGCTAGCCATTCGAATCGAGAGGCCCATGCCCAAGGCCAGGCGCTCGCGGAGGGCAAGCCCAGCACTGAAGGGGTCTCAGCAAGGGCCTGCGGGTCGGGCGTGTAACCAAGTGCTTTGGCTGATGTAGACGGTGAGCATGTTGGTTAGTGCCAGATGCCTCTTACGTGTAATGACCCACCGGTTTTTGCACAGGTCAGGCTGCTAATTTCCATGATTGATAGGTTTGTGCCGGTGTTTTCATGCCCAGGGCTTGATGAGGCCGGCGTTGGTTGTAAAACCCAATCCAGTCACTGATGACTCGATTTGCAT
>Ga0194116_10005296_pt1 | contig 14273 bp, 11 predicted proteins | sample TA2MahsurfametaG_4_FD_148617 | JGI IMG/M metagenome (GOLD analysis project Ga0194116, IMG submission 148617) | Freshwater microbial communities from Lake Tanganyika, Tanzania - TA2015008 Mahale S9 surface | ecosystem: Environmental > Aquatic > Freshwater > Lake | place: Tanzania: Lake... | reverse complement strand
ATTGAATATAACTACCAAAAAATTCTTTGATCATACAATTTATAATATCTATCCCTCTTTTTTTAATTAATCATTTTATTTTAAAATAATAATATTGCCTTGCATCAAAGAGATTGAAATCGAAACGCAATTTAAGCCAATCACATAAATAAATGATTTTCAAAATAATGCAGTAAAAATTATTAAAATCAAAAAATTTTTAATTTGATATATTAAAATAATCTATTAATTAAATATTTTCTACACTTCAATAAAAAATTTTTTTACTGACTAAAATAACGTTACTTTAACAATATTAAAAAATAAAAAGAGTTTAATTAGAATCATTGAAAGGAAAAAACTAAAAAGGAGACTTTAATGTCAAAATTAATTTGATGTTTAATAATTCTATATTAAGTAGACTCTTTGTAAAATTTATTTCCTTGCTACATTTTGTTTTCAAAAATTCAAAATATTGATAAATACATGAGTTAATTCCTCTATATATATTTAAAATAATATTAAACATATTCTAAAAAAAAATATTGAAATAATTTTATCATTTTCTAATAAAACCGAAAAAAGATTTCTTTTTTTGCTCTTTATCTCTGAAAATATTTGCTATTTGTTCTTCATCGAAATCACAAATTTTTAATATAACTTTCAATAATTCTTTGATCTTCGGCCTAAATTTTAAATATATTGTTAAAATTTTAACACAAAAAAAACAAAAATTACGATAATTGTATTTCATTTATAAGTTTTTCCACTGCTGATCTTAAAATGTTTAAAATTTCTTCTTTCTTTCCATCCTGCAATGTTATCGACTCATTGTACTTCTTCTTTAATAAATCTCTTTCATTTCTTGTTTGCTTCAATTCACCTTTTATTTCCATGAGCTAAAAAATATTTAAATAATCAAAACTATTTAAAATTACCTGATCCATTAATAATCTTTCATTTTTCTCAAAGTCATTTACAGCTTCTTTAATGTTATCATGCTGATATTAAAAAACATTTGTCAATTAATATACTTTATTGAAAATTAAAAAAAAATTGAGAATAAATGTAAAATAATTAACAAATTTTTACTGTATAATATCCATCAGCTTTATTCAATGTGTAATCATTTCCCTCAAAGTTTTCCGTATTTAGATTCATATTGTTACTCGAATTCATTGCTGTTTTAACATTTACGTTATTACCAGTTGGGACGGTGTTGAAGTTTTTGTTAAGCTTTTGGGCTATTTCTTTCAAATCACTGATTCCACCAAGAGAATTTCTGTTATACATTTCCAATAAATCTAAAGCTTCAAATTCATTTAAGTCCTTGAATGCATTATTAGATTTTGTATTGAAAGATTTATTCATTGCTTTTGCTTCTATAGTTTCTGTGTCTAATACTGTATTATTGAAGATTTTGTTATCATTATTATTACTGCTTTTATTGTTGATGTTATTTTTATTACTATTATTTTCATTTGTTAGGCTCAATAATTTCTTTGCCATATTATCATAATCTATTTTTAACTGCTCATAAACTTTCATCAATTCATAAGCTTTATCTTGCTCCTCTTGAAACTCATTTAAAAGCATTTCATATTTTTCTAAGGAAACAATTTTTTCTTTTAATGAACTCGAATTATTGAAATTATTATTTGAATTATTCTCAAATTTATTTTCGCTTTCATTTAAAGTCTTATCAACATTAGGTTTTAAAAGCTTATCGCAGCTTTCTTTATAGTTTTGAATATCCTTTTCTTTTTTTGATAATAATTCTTTTAATTCTTCTTGTGTTTTGGAAAGCTCTTTAATCTCTAAATCTTTTTCATCAAGCATCGCAGTGTATTTCTTTTCAAGTTCATTCAAATGCTGAATATTATTGTTAATATCTTTTTTACTTTTTTCACATTTTTCGCAAATTGATTTTTGCGAAGCGTTTATATCCTTGCTTCCACTATGTAGATTCCTTCCTGATTCTTGTTGATTTTCTGAATAATTTTTTTCAAACTCAAAATTTGTGAGATTATTTGCAATTAATTTTCCTGGGACCCACATATAAAAGTCATAGTTTTTTAACAAATTAATGTTAGTATTTAAGTTCCTTTTTTCATTGGCATCTTCAATAGAACTGTAATTTAGCATATTATTAGAGCTTTTCTTTTTTATCTTATTTATCATTGTTAAATCGAGTTCATTTATGTCACTGGTATTCCTAACGAAGTTTCTTTCTACTTTATTCTCAGATTCGTTCTTGTTAACTGCATTGCTATTATTACAGGTGTTATTCAGCGTGCTTTTGGAGATTAATAAATACCATATTAAATCATTGTTTAATTTCTTATAGGACAAAATTTTATATTCTGAAGGGTTATTGAATTTTTCCAAGTAATTTTCAAAATGGAATTTTTCCTCAACTTTTTTTTCGGGTTCGCTCTTCAAAGTAATTTCAACCTTCTCTTTTTTTTCAACTAGTTTTTCTTGTTTTTTATTGAAATCATCAGCATCATTATACTCCTTATTTACATTTAAAATATTAATATTATCATTATATTTTTGATTAATATTTGAATCTTTTAGCGTATTGAAATTGATGTTTTTTCCACTTATTTTTTTTTTCAAAAGTTCATTTTTTCTTGGAGAATTTTTGGAAAATTCATCTAGATTGATATGTCCAGCTTCGATAAGATCATCGATGGTGAAATTGCCAAAATCAGTTTTTGGCCTTTCTGAATTATCTGCCTGTTCATGTACATTTTCAGACATATTTCCAAATTGTATATTATCATTCTTTTTCATTGCAAGCTCCCAAGCATTTTTATATTCATCTGCCATTATTTTATATGTTCGAGTATTCAGCTCCATTTCATTGACTTGGGCTTCTAATTTCTTATTTTTTTCGTTAATTTCTTTATTGTATTTTTTAAACATTTCAACAGCCTTAGGAATAATATCTTTATCTGTGGAAAAAGAGTAATTTGAATTCATACTCAAAATACTGTTCTTAGATCCTTTAGAATCTGGTATATTATTAATAGTCAATAAATTCTGATTATTCAATGTATTGTTTATTTTACTACCTCCCTCATAACCTTCATTAGGATCTTCAAATAAATTTGGTGAGAAAGTCTTAATAGCTTCGTAAATCATTTGAATACATTCATCAAAAACAAATTTTAATTTCTTGTTTTCTTCAGAAAGCTCGTTGAAATTTTGCTCCATTTTTAGAAGCTTATTTCTTAGTTCATTTTCTCCAGTCAAGTTTCGATTGTTTGAAATATCATTATAATCTTTATTGTTATTTCCATTTTTATTTTCATTTGTATTTTTATTGCTAATTATATTATTTTGAATATCAATATTTTTTAAATTGTTGTTGATAATATTTGCATTAATTTTTTCATTATTATTATTATTACTGTCTAAATTAATATTATTATTTTGATTATTGAGAATATTTTCTTTATAGTCTGCTTCTTGAATATCATCATTATTCATGGTCAAGGTTTTGCGAAGTGGCTGCTGTCGCAGGTTTTTATGGGCTTCTTCAGCAAGTTTAAATAAATTAGAATTTCGATGAGAAAAGGTGTCTTTATTACAGTCACTTATTCGATTACTAGAAGCTGGGTTCAAAAGGTTGTTAGAATTAGAAAAATGTCCAAAGCCAATGTTGTCTAAATTATTCAGCTGATCTCTTTCGTTTTTAAGCTTTTCGTTTTCATCAAGAACCAATTCTAATTCAGCTTGAACTTTAGAAAATGCCTCTATTAATCTGTTATTTTCTTTTTCCAAATTTTCAATTTTTGATTCGCTTTTTTCAATGTTTGATTTTTGTGATTCTCGGAAGTTTTTATATTTTTTTTCTACATCAGCTAATTTAAATGATAATTGATCGCATTCTTGCTCTTTTCCATCAAGGAAGGTTGTTAAGTTTATTTTCTCGATTTCAGAATTCTTCAGCTTTTCATTAGCTATTTTAAAATCTTTCTCAAATTTTACTAAAGAAGAGTTTTTTGTTTGAAAGTCTTGATATATTTTAATGAATTTGTCTGCAATGTTATTTAAATTATTATTAATAGTGTCTGGAATCTTAAGTATTTTTTCTTCGAAAAAGCCGTTGAAAAAACTTATAATTGCATTATATGACTCTACAATATTATTAGATCGTATGCGTTGGAAAGTATCTTTCAAATCTGAAAAATTTATTTCATTGATAATATCTAAAATTGGAATCTGATATAAGAAATCTGATGGAGAAAGCTTTGAGTTTATGTTTTCGATATTTATAATAGCATTATTATTAATATCTAAAAATTTATCTGAAAATCTAAGTAAATAATTTAATTGTGTTTCATTGAGGCTTTTGAGCTTTATTTTATTTTCTTTTTCTAAATCAGCTTCTTTATTCATTTTTTCTAGTTTATCTTCTAAAGATTTTCTTTCTTCTTCGATTACTTCAGAGTTTATCTTATTGTTTTCATCAATAGTATTCGCTTTACTTTTAATTTCCAACCCTGTTCTTAGTTCATTGTTTTCATTTTGCAATTTAATATTTTCTGCTTGAATCTTTTCAATTATTTGCGTTTTTTCAGCAACGACTTTATTAAGCTTGAGGATTTCTTCATTTGTTTTTTCTCTAATTTCACTTTTCAATTTAGCAATTTTGGTTTCTAATTCATCTATTCTATTGCATTTCAAATCATAATCTTCAGTTAAAACTTTTAAATTTTCCACTTCTGCTCTAAAATCATCTCTTTCAAATTTTAAGGTTTTCATTGATTTTTCTGTTTGCTTTAATTTTTCTGCTAAATTTTCTTTTTCTTTTGCCACTTCTTCATTTAATGTTTTTAATTGCATGTATTCATTATTCACATTGTTGAATTTTTCAATTAAGCCTTTTTTGTCATTTTCTAATTCTATTAATGCTGTGTTCAATCCTTTTTCCTTTTCGTTTTCGTCTTTCGTGAAGTTGCTAAAGAGTTCCTTATAATGTTTGTTTTCTTTTACAAGATTATCCAATTCAGCCCTTAAGCTTTCCTCTGACTGCAATAATAATAAATTTTCCTTTTTAATATTATTTTCTTTATCATGCATTAATCGAACCTCAGATTTTAATGTATTTTCGTTAACAATATATTTTTCTATTTCTAATTTTAAAATGCCTTCATTTTCACAAAGATTTTTTATTTTTCCATTCAATTCTTCTTTGGAGCCTTTTAATTTATCAATATCGATTTTTAAATTATCTATAATCGCTGATTTTTCTTTTAATAAAAGCTCTGAATTTTTACCTTTTTCTTTTATAGTTTCTAATTCATTTTTTATTTTTTTAATGTCTTCTGTTAGATTTTCTTCTTTTTTAATTAGCAATTTAACTTCTGCTTTGAAATTTTCTTCGCTTTTTATTAAGTTTTTAATTTCTGTCTTTAAATTTTCTTCAATTTTTTTGAAGTTATTTGATTCTATCGAATGATTGTCTAATGTTTTTGTTAGGGATTTAATTTCAATTTTAAGTTCTTCATTTTTTTTATTCAAAAGCTTAATTTCAGTTTCTTTGTAATTATTACCATTATTTAACTTAGAGATTTCTGCTTCTAAATCCATTATTTTATTTATAGAATTTAAATCATTTTCTTTTCTTTCTAGATTTAATTGTTTTTTTAATTCACTGAATTCTTGATTTAATTTTAGATAAGAAGCTTCTAAGTTGTTTTTTTCTGTAATCAAGCTTCCGTATTTGGCTTCAGAATCATTACTTTTTTTCAAAGAAATATCTTTTTCATTTATCAAATTTTTATTATTTTCAGTAAGCGAATTTAATTCCTTCTCTAAATTAAAAAAACGAGTTTCAAGCAATGCCTTTTCGTTTTCTGCTTTTACCAATTTTTCACCCATTTCTACTAACTTATATTCTAGATTTTTATTTTCATTGTTCAATTTTTCCATTAGAGCAGTCAAACTCTCTTTTTCATTTTTATTGACTTTTATCTTTATCTGCATTTCATTTGCCGAGTCTTTTGAATACGATAATTGCTTTTCCAAATTTTCTATTTTAGAATTAAGATTATTTATTTCAACCTTTTCTTTGCTTTTAAACTCATCAATAAGTTTATTTAATTCTTCAATTTCTTTTACTTTTTTGCTTAAAATATTCGAATAATTACTTTCCTTCATTAAAATTTCTTTGTTAGCTTTTTCCAATTCTTTATTTAATGCAGTAATGCTTTTTTCTAAATCAGCATTTGTATTTTTCATGTTTTTAAACATTTCAGAAGTTTTATTGTTTTCTTTAGTAAGGCTTTCATATCTTGTTTCCAATTTTTCAAGATCATTTGTTAATGAGTCAATCTTTTTTTGACTTTGTATGTTTTCGCTTATCTGCTTTTCTATTTCCATGTTCAAAATATACTTTTCATCTTCTTCTTTATTTTGTAAACTATTAAGGTAGTTAGTTTGGCAATTAAATTTATTAAAGTTATTTTGTTCATTAATTCGTTTGCTATCAACAAAACCTTCTTTTTCGTTTTGAAATTCCATATCCATTTCATTCAAACTAATATTTTTATTATTAATATTATCAAAATCTTCTTCTTCATCATCTTCATTGTCATTTATATCATTTTGCTCGTTTTCATTATTATTGGGCTGGTTCATATCTCTACGATTAAACTCCGCATAAAGCGCTTGATTTGTAAGCTTTGTTATATTTAGATCATTTAATAATTCATGTATTTTGCTTTCTTGTTCTTGTATTTTTATGTAATTTTCATTGTTTTGATTGTTAAAATCATTTACTGAATCTACAAGTTTTTGATTAATTTGTAAAACTTTGTCATTCAATTCTTCTATTAAATTTCCTTTTTCTTGATTTTCATTAATTAAATTTGAATTAATATCTTTTAATTTATTTATTTCCTTCATTATATTTTCATTTAATTCCTTTAAATAATAATTTTCTTCATTTAAGTTTTTAAGGTTTTCTTCATAATCACATTGCATATTTTGAAGGGTATTTGATTCTTCTCGAATCTCTTCTTTGTAATTGTGTTTATTATAATCATCTGCATCTTCATTTTCTGTTATATCCATATTTTCCATTTGACTCTCTTGGATTTTGTCAATCATATTTATTGAAGCATTGTTATTTTCTGTTGAATTTCTTAAATTTTGATTTAGATAAGATTTTCTTTTATTGTTGTTGTTATTATTCATATCAGAATTGCTAATATTCTTTCTCTGATTATTCGAGTAATTGACTTGAGAATTATTTACGTTATGGCTGTTGTTTTTTTCAAAGTTTTTGTTTTCATTTTTGCTGTTGTAATTTGCTTGGCTTGGATGATTGTCCATTATATAATTATCTTGGTTTTGATTTGAAGAATAATTATTAGAATCAACTTTTTTAATTGCATAATTCAAAATTGTGCTGTTGTAATTTCTTTTATTTCCTACTTTGATAGTTAATTTATAGATATTAAACATTAATAATTAAAAAAATTAATTATTTGACTTTTTAAGTTTATTACCTCCCTTTTTACTGTTTATTTTTGATTTTGAATTATTGCTTGTTAAGTTGTTGGTTGATGCTTTGTTCATGCTTTTATTTAAAATTCCCATTTTGAGTGCACCTGAATTCAGAGAAATTTGAACATTGTTAGGGCAGTTTAGCTCCTTTTCTAAATCTATTTTCGCTTTGTTAAATGATTCATTTGCGCTCTTTACTAGTTCAGTTTTTGTTTCTCCAAAAAGAACTTTAAATTCTTTTACATATGGAGATTTTGATGAAATCTCATCTTGCAGCTTCTCCAAAAGATCTACAAATAAAAGCACTTTTTCAGACAGAGTATATATTTCTATAATCTTATCTTTATAATTTTTCTTTGCATAAAATTGTTCAGAAGCACTTAAATTTGGATTGATATTATTATTGTTATTAATACTATTGGGATTTGAACAGGAGTTTTCGGATATATTTAAATTATTATTATTATTGACAGTTTCATTAGATTCAGAATTTACAGCGTTGTTATAATTATTATTATTCAAATCGCCTGATAACTTTCTGTTTTTTGAATTGGATTTTCTGCTATTAGACAAGTTATTATTTAGATTCAATTGGCATAAGCAATTAGAACAAAGATTGTTAAAATCATTATTTGCATTTACTAAGCTTTTTCTTTTTTTATTATTTTCATCATTTTTATTGCTATGGCTACTGAATTTATTAAGACTCTTAGAATTTTTCTTTAATTCTAAATTATTATTTTGATTCAAATTAAAAGTGTTATTATTGATGTTAGAAAATGAGTTTTTCAAGTAATTGTGCTCTTCTATTAAGTTATTATATGATTGATGCAGAGCTGAAATTTCCTCCATGAGTTCATTAACTTTATTGCTTAATTCTTCGTTTTTCTTTAAAATAGAAAATTCATATGGGTTTAAATTATTGTTTTTATAAGAACTATTTTGAGGAATGTTTGTATAAGTACTCTGATTTATGTAATCTTTAATAGAAGTGTTATTAGATTTATATTTTCCTTTACTTTTAAAGCTTTCTCCAGACTTATTAAGATTGGCATTTTTGGTAGTTTGAGATATGTAATTATTATAATTTGTAAAATTATTTGGAGTGCCAGGAGCAATATTTAAATTCGAAATATTCATGACTTTTCCTGCAGAACTATTCAAATGGTTCTTTTTTGAAAATGGTTTAGTAGAATACTTCGGATTTGAGTTTGTTCTGCTTTCTCTAAATAAGTTTTGTTCATTGTTTGTAGCATAGTTATTATTAGTATTCTTTCTAATTTCATTAATGTCAATATTGTAATTAAAACCAGTTGAGTTTTTCCTTTTATTTATTGGGGAAATGCCATCCAGAAATTTATTATTAGTACTAGAAGTGGAAGTCATATTATTCATCTGGCTTGAATTAAGAGATTTATTGAGCTTTTTGAGTGATTTATTATTTGAATGTGAATTAAATTTCTTTAAGGTATTTCCTGTATAATTTTTAAGATTTGAATTAAAGCTGTTTCCGAAATTATTTTCGCTTTGATTGAAATTTTTGAAGTTGTCAGATTTGTTATTAAGATTGTTATTATTTATAAAGCTGTTGTTTTGAGCATTGTCCAAATTCTGGAAATTGTTTGAGAATTTAAAGAGATTTTCATTATTTTCTTGATAAGGGTTATTATATTGATTACACAAATCATTATTATTATCATAATTGCTATTATCGCTGTTGGGGTTATTATATTGATTAGAATTATAATTGCTAAAATTATTGTTGGGTTGAGCATTGAAATTGTTTTCATTTAAAATCATATTATTCGAGTTTTGATTGAATTCTATATTTTGATTAATAATACCACTCAGTTTCTCAGTATGTAAAGTTTTCAACTGCTTAAAAATCCCTTTAGAATCTGCATAGAATTTCGAGCAATAATTATCCACAAATTTTAAATTCTTAGCTAAGTTTGATTTTAATGAAGATAAAATATCTATTTTATCAGCCAGAGAGGAAAGTTTGTCCTTGAATATCTTATCTTTTGTAGTCGGCTGCGTTCCTCCTTGTTTTTGAGAATATTTCATTTGATTGCAGTTTTGCATTAGCAAGCTGTTATTTAACTGTGTAAGTAAATCAGATATTGTGGTTTTTGCTGTTGATAATTGATCATTTAAAGAATCCGTTGTACCATTAATTATTTTCAAAACTGAATTGTTGTCTTTCATAAATTCCTTTATAGATGTTGAAAGAGAATTTATTAATTTTACAAATTCTTCTTCTTGAAAAAAATTAGAGGACTTTTGGAAATCCTGAATCTTTTCCTGTGTAAGATATTGTTCTGTTAAAATCCTTGCAGAATTTTGAATATTTGTTAATCCGTTTATTATGTTGTTTGTGATGGATATTTTAACTATATTGTAAAAATAAGATTTGTTTATAAAAACTAATACTTATATCCTTTATTATATAATATCATAGATTGATAGAAAATAAGAAATAAAAAAATTTGAATTTTCATAAAATTGGCTTAAATTTTGAAATTTTGATAATCAATTAATAATAGCCAGTTTATTTATAGTAAAGATTTGATTTAATTTTAATTTAATAATTTATTTATTACCTGTATCTGTATGCTGAAAGCATCTAATAAAATAATTTAAAATAAGCTCCAAATTTTTATCGAAAATTTCTTCAATTTTATTAAGAAGTTGAGAATTAGCAAATTTCTTTTTTATTTCTTCGTGAATAGAATGCAATAATTGTACTAAGTTTTGGAGCATTTTGTTAGAATCTAATTTTTAATTTAATTTATTAAATACCAATAGAATCCATTTCCGTCTTTATTATATTTATTAAATCTTTGCTAATAGTTTTTATCTCATATAAACAAGTTGGTTCTGCTGTTTGTGCATGATTTTCATCAGTGTTATTGTTTTCATTCCGACTTTTCTCGTTTGGAAACTTGTTGCTCATTTATTTAATTTTATAGAATTTTTTAATTCAATTTTTAAATTTTTTTTATTTCAAATTAACTGAGAAATTGTTTTTATATATTTTTGGAAGAATTCAATTTTTTTAATTATAAGAACAAGAAATTAATAAATTTAAGAATTTTATTTACAATTCAGATTCAAACATAATGCAAAATAAAAAATATAATATATTCGATTTTTAAGTTGGTTGGCTTATTATGCTTTTCTTTTAATATTATAAAAAAAAAGTCTATCAAACAATTTTAAAAATTTTTTAACAATTTTTTTTTGAATTAATTAATTCAAAAAAAAATTATCTTTCAGATGCTTGAATAAATAATATTTATTAATTTTTAAATGGTTGAATTATATTAAAAAAATAAAAATCATGATCAATTCAAATGAAATCAGTTACCTTACAATTGATAATATTCTTACTGGTTAACAAAATATTTTCATCTTTTCAAATTTATTAAAAATATTATAATTTAAAATATAAGTCTTGAAGCGTCTCAAAATTAGCAACATTAAATCCAAAAAAAACATGTGATGAGATTTCAATAAATAACATAAAAGTCACTAATTCAATATGAATTTACAATTCAAAAAGAATTTTTTCATATTTATAAATGTAAATTTGTATATATTTTTGAAATATTAATGATTATTGTAATTTAAAAATTTATTATCTTAATTTATTTTTTCTAAAAAAATCAATGATGAGAATGCAAATCAAAAATATTTGAAACCACACAAACTATTAATCCACATATTCCCAAAATTACCATTACAATAGATGGAATTTTTGCCCTGAAAATGATTAACTTTTAGTTTTAAAAAATATTACTAAAAAACAAAAGTTATTAAATAAATGTATTACAGTTTCGAAGTTGTGTCTGCACAAAAATGCAGGAAAAATAAAGCTGGTAAAATAAAGCTGAAAATATTGGCAGTCGTAGCACCAAGGAAAGAGAAAATCTTTGTTTATTTAAAAATAAATTTTTACAATTTTCATTTTTTGAAATTGATTTCCTATAAAAATTATCAAAATAAATATAGCTGAATTCATCAAACATTCCAAATTTGAAGGAATTTTTATATAATTATGAATTTCATGATTATCATGATTTTCTGAATCTTGATGAACATCTTCTTCATCAGAGTTATTTGAATTTTCAGTATTCAATTGTTCTAGCTGTATGTTTTTAGTATTCTTAATTATTCAAAAAAAATTAATTTTCCTAAAAATCAATTTATATGAAATTATTTACTTACATTGTTTTCATTATTAATATTTTTATTTTGACTGTTTTCCAAATCACCAACATTGATTTCGTTATTGTCTGCGGAAACTGAATTTCTTTCAATTCCTTTTTCTAAGCTTGAATGCTTTAAAGAATTTTTTATTTTAGAATCTAGTAAAGTAAATTAAATAAAATTTATTTCATACGAATAATAATAACATAACAAGAGATAACGAATTATTTATGAAATAAAATTTACTTTTTAATGATAACTCAACCAAAGATTTCTTCTGCTCAAAGATTTGTTCGTTTGTGTCTGAATCTAGAGCACTTTTTCTTTTATAAAACTCTTCTTTAATATTTACCTGATTTTCTTGTTTCTCATTAAAATTGCTTTCATGAATTGTGGGCAAATCTTCAGGGTTATTTTCATTATTTTTTTTGCAACATTTAAATTTTTCTACCAAAAGTGTAATCAATATTTGTACTAAAAATGTGAAGTAATGTCTCAAAGAAAAAAAGGTTAGAGGAAAGCTCATAATTACATTAATAACAAAAGCTATATTTTCCATATAAATCAATACAGTATTTTGTTGTCTTGTAATAATATAATATTCATCAACTTGATTTACATATAAAATATACCCAACGCATCCAAATAATAAGTAAATCATCATAGAGACAAATAATCCAACGCTTGTGGTAATAAGCATACTTTTCGTATTTTTTTCAGTTAAGCATTCATATATTGAAAATGTGTATGTATGAAAACTAAAGCTAAGAATTATGCATGAGATACATGAAATGATATTGTTTACATTCTCATCCAAACCCATAACCCTTAATTTATTCCAATCGTGTAAAACATCATTTTTTGAAGTTGTCATTAAGTCATGCATCACTAAATACAATAAAAGGTTAATTCCAAAAACACCCCAATAAGCAGCAGCTTTTATTCCTGAAACATCTTTCTGGTAACAGTAAATAATAAGAAGAATGCCTAGAACAACTGAAAGAAAGGTTTTATCAGCCAGTAACGAATCATTTCCCAATTTTGAGGCTATTAAGGTAGGCATGAATTTGAGGAATATAACTAAAATTTAATTCAGGAATTTTTCAATATTAAATTTTAATTTATTAAAAATATATAAATCTAAGACATATCAATATTTCGAATAATAAGAAATTTAAACTATATATTCATACTTTTAATTTTATTTGTTTTTAAGCATTTTAATTACATCCAAAAATATATTTAATTTTACTAACGTAACTAAGACAGGATCCGAATGATGATAAGATATTTAAAACTAAAATAAGTATTTTCCCTTTTAATTTGAACCATTTGTAAGCAAATTGAGAATACGAACTGAATAATTAAATTCTTTTTCTCAATAAAAATTAAAATTCTATAGAATCAATTATACCAATAAAAATCTCAAAATAATAATTCTATTTAAAATTTACTTTTCTTTTGTTCTCTCACTTATTTTAATGAGTAAATAAACAGAATATAAGCTAATTGTAGCAACAATCAAAATTGTAATTGATCCATAAAGCAAGCCTAATATTCTTATGCAATATGGTAATTGGATTATAGTGTATCTTATTATACAATTAATAATACTTAAAATGGTCATAAACCAAGATTTATATATTTTTGACTCAAGTCTACCAACATATTCAGGATCTATAGCATTTCTCCCTAAGGTATTTTCGATTATTTTAAAAATTAAAAAAAAATTAATTTGATTTATTTAGCATCAAATGAAAATTACTTTGTGATGGTATTTTTTTTATTTGCTTTTTTGAAAAATGAATCGATTCAACAGGATTTAATTGTTTGTTAATATCTTCATCGTTTTCTTCATTTTCATACAAGTCATGATCCTCTTTTTCAATTTTTCGAGTTTTAATAACATACATTGGATCTAAGAACTTTTCTAAGTCTTCTTGAGTTCTTGGTTTACCATTTATAATTGAAATTCTTCTTTTTTGAAAGGCATTACTAGTCCTATTACTCCGAAGCCCAATATCAGTCGTTGATTTGAATAATTTGTTACTGCCTGTTTGATTTAATTACATTTCTCAAAAAAATATAAATTTATAATTATAAAATTATTACTTCTATCAGGACTTTTTATCATCGTGAAAGTTTTAGGGAGATTCTTTTTTTCAGGCTTATGATACTCAGTCGAAGAGATATTACTAATATCTTGGTATGTTTCTTCCTCTTCATTAATACGCTCAGTTATGATGTCATTTTTGGATATCAAATTATCTCTTTTTTTATTTTCCAATGGAAAATCGTTATTCATTATTAATTAAATAACAATTATTCCAAATTAAAAATAAATTGTTAAAGGTATAATTTATTTATATCTTGATGTTAATTATAATTTGAAATAAGAATAAATTTTTCAGCCTATATATATTAAATTAATTTTATTAAATGAAGGCTTTTTAAATTAATATATTTTTATATTATTTATATTAATAATAATTAAATATATTAAGAGTCAATAAAGAGAAGAGATCTAAGAGGTATTTACTCAGCTTTACAAATGGGGA
>Ga0194116_10005293_pt1 | contig 14275 bp, 13 predicted proteins | sample TA2MahsurfametaG_4_FD_148617 | JGI IMG/M metagenome (GOLD analysis project Ga0194116, IMG submission 148617) | Freshwater microbial communities from Lake Tanganyika, Tanzania - TA2015008 Mahale S9 surface | ecosystem: Environmental > Aquatic > Freshwater > Lake | place: Tanzania: Lake... | reverse complement strand
TTATTGGTGTTGCAAATTGACTCATCCCATAAACATTAGGAACCATAACCCAATCATATGCATCGATAGTCCATTCCATAAATATTCTATATACATCATCAGGATCTATTAAACATAGTAATAAAAAATTTCCTAAATACATTAGTCTTTCAATATGATGAGCATATGAATATTTAACAATTTTATTTATTATCGAATCTATTGGAATCATTTCTGTTTGTCCGGTCCAAAATTTATCATTTAATTTATTATTATGTTTGAGTTGATTACTTGTTTTCATTTTTTCACCTTCTAAATTATACAATGTATAAACATAATTTCGCCAACCTATAACTTGACGAATAAAACCCTCAAATGATTCAATAGGAATAGACTTTTTATTATCTAAATAATATTCATAAGATGTTGTAACTACTTCATCATCAGTTAGTAAACCGATATTCATCATGGGACTAATTACACTATGAAAAACAAATGGTTCAGCTTCAGATACTGCATCTTCATAAGCACCAAATTTACTTAATCTTTCTTCCAAAAATTTTTTTAACCATAATTTAGATGATTTAGAATCGATTGGATAAATAAAATGGTCAAGAGACCCATAATTTTTTGACCAATTTTTATTAACATATTTAATTGCCTCTTTAATGTATTTATCTGATTTTACCTTTGAAACAGTTTCAGGAACTTTTATGTTTGCAGGTAATGGTAATCTATTTTCAGAATCATACGACCACTTACCTCCAGTTGGTTTATCATTTTTATCAATTAATATGGATAATTTTTTTCTTTGATATTTATAAAATTCTTCATGAGAATATCTAGTATTTTTGTAAATTAGTTTTTTAATATCAACAAATTCATTTGTTTTAATTAAAAAATTTAATGTTTCATTAGTAACTAGTTTTTTACCAAATATATTTTCCAATTTATTTTGAAGAGGAAAATCTCCTGGATAAAAAATATTTATTAATTCATTTTCTGATTTTATTGATTTGTAAAAATTATTATTGACTTTTTCACAATCTATATACCTAACATTTAATTTCTTCTTTTTTAACATATCGTAATATTTTTTCATACTAGCTCTATGATATGCTAATTTCAATTTATGAAAACCAAAATCATTAAAATATCTTGGTTCTTCTATTAAATAAATTAATTTTGATTTTGATAATATTGATAAATCTGAAAAAAGTTGAGTTGGAAATAATAAAAATATCATTATCTATTAATAATAAATATAAATTAAACTTTTAAATTAATTGATATCAAAATTTATTCATCATCAACATTATCATCATCTGATAATAAAGTAGATTCTGGTACCATGAAAACTCTTCCAACAGTCTTTGACTTTTTAGTAGAAACAACAGGCTCAGCTACAGGCTCAGCTACAGGCTCAGCTACAGTCTTCTTAACTAGCTTTGCCTCCTTGAGAGCTTGCTTTTCCTTTTTCTTTTCCTCCAATCGTGCCTTGATATCATCGGAATTCTGACGAACATTTTTCTTCTTATCGGATTTCAAACAAACAGATTTTGTAGATGTTTCAATTGGCTTTTTCTGTTCATTTGATTCTCTAATGTGTTCACCAATTGATGTTATGAGAGATGGAATATCAGTGAACAAATTGTTAATGTCAGAATCTTGAAACAAACCTTTTGACACACATTCAGAGACATAAAACTTGACTAACCATGAGAAGGGACGTTTGCAAGAATTGTCAATACTGTAAAGGTTGATCCAACAAATATCCCACGAATCAGATGTTGTACCAATGTTACCTTCGTTCTTCTCGATTTTAGGCAAGCAAGAAACTCCTGCAGTGCTCTTTGCTTTGTTGATTGCTTCAAGAGCTTTCTTAGCAACTTTTTCAGAAGGAAAAGGTCCAACATGAAGTTTGTAGCCTGACACATTCTTTTCTTCACGTTGTTCGGAATACTTAATCAAATGCATGTAATGAGTCTTTTCAACAGGAAGCACAGCTGAAGTAGCCAATGCAAGCTTGCTTGATAGCATATTCATTGGATCAAAACTCATACCAAATACAAATTCATCTTCATCTTCAGACTCTTCAATTTTCACAACTGCCTTTCGAACAATTCTCTTTTTTGATTTTTTATTCTGTTCCAAAGGAAGGTTGGAGACAATATTGTTACTAGACAAGTAAGCATCCAAAGCTGCTTGTTGTTTTGCTTGAGTTGCTGCAATTTTAGCTGCAATGATCGGATTGTCTGAAGCACAAGTTTTAGCACCTGAATTAGTATGCGTCCAACCTTCTTGTTTCTCTTGAATGAATTGATTGATAGTACATAGAGAATACCAGCCTTTGAAGTAGTACTCTGAAAAAATCTCTTTGTTAGCAATACACTCATCAATTGAAACAGAATCTTGGTTAAGTACTTCGCGTTCATGATTGACTTTCATCCAAAGAGTAACGTTGTTAGGATCATGTTGAAGATACTGCTGAACAGTCATTCCAGTTGATGCCACATTTTGAGTGACATATTTTTGAGCAGCAAAGTAATCTCTAGTCTCACGAAACACTTTTACAATCTCAGAATCGATAGGGCTCTTAGATAACCATGAAGGAAAATTCTCTGAAAAACCCTTGGATCTGTTTTCTGTCAGATATTTCTCAAAAAGTGTTGATGCAGTCATTGCCAGTTCAGACAAATCGCCAACAATAGACTCATCTTCATTGATTGGAATTTCGCGAAACCAAGATTTGAAAGATGCGTAATTTTGTTTAGTTGATGATACCTTAACTCTATCTTCAAACTGATCGGGTTCATCACTTTGATAACTTGGGTTTACACTGGTAACATTGACTGTTTCAACATCCATCGCATTCCATTCTGTAAGCTTGTTGAAAAAGTATTCGCGAAAAACCTCAAAAGACATCTTTGATTGAAAATGTTGGTGCCAAAAATTGTACATCCCATTAGCATCACCTTTAATCTGACAATCTTTGGTATACTCCGGTAGAGACATGAATTTGAAGGCATCTTTTTGAACCCAGTCAACTTGAATTTGACAAGTAGCATCAATTTCTGAGAATAGTTTTTGCTTTTCAGCTTCTTCTTTCTCAGCTTTTTCCTTGGCTAAAAGAGCAGCTTTTTCTTTTGCTTCTTGTATTTTCTTTTGACGCTCTTCCATTCGCAAATGATATTCAGCACGTTGTTCATCAGTCATCTCTGAAGCAGCAGGAAGATCACAGAATGAATCCATAGTAAAACTCTCATCAGCTTTAAAACCAATAGGCTTGTATCCTAAGTCAATAAGATGACGGCGTCTAACTGTGTCAACAAAAGTAGTTACCAATCTGTCAATAGCATCTTTGATTTGTTTGGTTGGATTCTTTTTGTATTCCTTTCCAAGTTGATCAAGTTGAAGCTGTATGTCGGCACGTTTCTTTTGAACTGCTTCTAGTGACAAACAATTACAAGGACCAGTAATTCCACCAAGACAAATTCCTTCAATTTGACCATCATCATGACCCAAAAAGTGAGGACCATTTTTGCAACTCCGCAAGTGTTTGCAAACTTCTTCAGGTTTGATTCCTGGATTCTTTCCAATAACTTGTGCAATCTTGATGTTGATAGAAAGTTGTCTGTCTGTTTGACAACCGGGTCCAATGAGACGATTTAGCATCCAAACATTTGTTTCACCTTCTGAATCAATCTTCTCAAATAATGCAATAGGATCAACATCCTTCTGATTTTGACTGTACTGAAGTTTGCGTGCAGCACCAGCACCTGCAGCCCAATAGGCAATCATTGCATTCAAATTAAAAGGTTCAAGAATAGGTTTGGTCCAAGTTGGCTTTCCAAGAGCATTCAAACAACTAGCCATATGAGGATGGTAATTAGATATTACTCTTTTAAGCTCTTCAAAAATAGAATCAAAATTAATTTGACCTTGGGTCAAACGGGATTCAAAGAGTTGCATGATTTGAATCTGTGATACATAACTCAGCGAATGTGCAGATCCACAATTAGATCCAAAGCTGCAACCTTGTTGACCATTGAATTGACCACATAACCAAGGAATACAAACCATTGTTTTGATTCGTTGAAAAGTAGGGGGTGCAGCCACACCTCCGCCCTGATTACTAACAACTTGAGTTGCTTGCTTTTCAACAATAAACTTGGCTCTGAAATTAGGATCTTCAAACTCAATCGGATGATGATACTTGCAATCAAATCCAGCTTGACACTTACCTTGCATGAATTTGAAACAAATTGGATATCTATGATGCTTTCTTTCACAGCGAACACAATTGAAAGATTCTTTCCATTCAATGGGAGCACCACATCTGGTAATCCACTTGATACAATATGCATCTTTCTTACCACTGATAGTAAGAAAACAGGTTTTAGAATCGCGCTGAGCAGCACGACCTACAGTAGTAAAACCATCCTTATCGGTGGTCTTAGTATTCGTTTTATCAAAATGATTCATTAAATACGCCATTAATTTTTAATTACATATATTAATATCAATTAAAAATTCAATTTTTTTATTCAGGATTTAATAGGCTTTTTGCCCTAGTCATTACCCATCCTCTAACTCTTTGTTGTTCAAGAGTTTTGTATAAATGTTCTACTTTTTGGAGATTAGGATTATTTTGCATAACTAGTTTATATAGTTTTAAAACATTATTATCAGACTTTGATTGTTTAACAGTATAATTATAAATTTTATCAAAAATAGTAGCATAATGTTCATTTCCTTCATTATCATATTCCATACGAAGAGCATGCCATAAATGAGGAGGTAGTTGAGATAAGTAAACACTAAAATGATGTGTTGTTGATTTTTTATTTTCTCTTGGTAAAACTAAATTCCATCCTTCAGCATATTCATCCTGGGTTAATGGATCAACTATATGTTCTTCATATTGATCATCTTTAGTTAACATTTTTACTTTAAATTGACCATGTTTAAGACTATTTTCTTTTTGTTGACTTGATTCTAATTTGTTTGACATTAATTATTTTAGTAATTAATTCTTTATAGCTGTTTTGAATTATTTTATATATATAAAATTTGATATTTAAAGGTATTTATTCATAACTTTTATATATAATGAAAAATCCATTCAAAAATAATCCATTAACTTTAGATGAATTGGCAAAGTGGAAAAATGATCCAAGTTATAATCCAAGATCTGGATGTAAAATAACTGAAAATGGACAATTATTTAAAACTATTAACAAATCATATTTAGAAAATAAAAGTTTTGTTGATGATTTGCATGAAAAATTATATTGTAAATATTATTTAGATCCAAAAGTATATTTAATTCAGAGTAATGATAATCGTGATCCAATTAGTATGAATTTATTTTGGGAAGAAGAAAATGGAATTAAAAAAATAGTTTATCCTGATGATAATTTAATGAATCTTGTAATTTATAAAGATTCCAAAAATATAATTAGATGTTTGGAATTAGAATCATTAAAATATCTTAAAACTTATAAATTAAATATACATCCAATTTCACAAGAAAAAATACCATCGCTAATTTTAAATAAAATAGAAATATTAGACATTGAAGTAATTAATGATAAATCAATAGACAATATGGCACTAGATATTTTTCAATACTTTTCTAAAATTTCTATTTTTATAAATTATGAATCTTTTTTACAACTCGATAAATCACAATTATTCAAGTTCAATTATGAATTAAGAGATTTTTGGTTACAGAATTTTAGTAAAAAACAAAGAAATGAAATATCAAAAGAGGTTATATTAGCAAAAGATCAAACAAGTATGCAAGAAGATAGCCTAGAAAATATTCAAAAATATTTACTGGGTCAACTTAAAGTTCTTCTTAGTTGTGAAAAAGAAGAATATAAATATATGATAAATTATATAATACTAGGTGCTTTAGGTATTGTTATTCCTGAAATTAAAGAAATGTATCCTGATTTTAGTTTTAGTTTTTAATTTATAACTTATTTTATTTTAATTAAAATTGTAAGGTGAAACTATCATAGTATTAATTGATCCCTTAAATCTTTCAGATAAATTACGCCATGCACCACCTATAGTGACAAATCCTCTATCGGTAATTATAGATGAACCCCTATTAATAGTTTCAGATTTTCGTATATTATTTGATAAATTGGTCAAAGTAAAAGTGTATCGATTATTATTAAAAACAATATCCAATCTATATGATACATTATTTTGTAATCTACCAAGATTATTTAAATTAAATGTTGTTGAAGATTCAGACCAATGAAAAATACCTTGTGGATTTACCCATAATCCCCAACCTCTACCAGATAATTCATTATTATACATGTTACCAACTATTGATTGCCATGAATTATAATAATCATTAGATGTAAATTCTGTTCTTAATTTCCAATATTGTAAATTATTTGAAATAATAAAATCATCATTATTAATATTATTATATTTTCCATTTCTAACATCAACTGTCATATTGGTTTTTCTATATTCTTTAAGTGAAGATAAAGATAATGACAAATCTCTTTTTGTTCCAAACAATCCGTATTTTTTAGTAAGATATTCTTCAACTTTTGTGTATTCAGCTTGTGATAATTTTCTATTGAAAATTAAAAATTCAGCAATTGCAAAATCAGATTTTTCATTACCATATGGTCCAGAAGAAACTGCTATACCATTTGGAGAAAAAGCTGGACCATTCTTTTGATAAGTTCCTCTATTTACTCTAACAAAATTATTCATATCAACTGATAATAACCAATCTTTACCACTATTACTAGCATTAATGTTGTTGTCATACCATCCTTCGTGAAAAAATGCAACACCGCCGTTCCAAAAACCAGAAAGCCAGTTTCCACCAATACCTGTCCAAATACGTCCTCTAGTATTTCCATTATATTTAGCAACATGAATAAATGTATAATCTCTATTCCTTCCAGGCCAAGGAATATTAGTTATAGTAGAATTTGTTCCTCCAATTATTAATGGGAATGGACTATTTGATTTAATAACATTAGTTGTACTAATTGTATAGTTACCAGAACTACTTACCCATTTTTGTTTATTTGGATTAAAATTATTTGCATCAAACCAACCCATAGGATTCATATTTGTTATTTCAATTATAAGATTACTTGATCTTAGTTTAGGAGGATTAAAATCTGCGGTAGTATAAAAATCTAAACCATCAAACTTAGTAGGATTATTTACTTTATTATTTTTTAACCAACAAGAATTATTACCTCTATGATAAAGAAATCCTGCACAACTAGCATTATTATCACATAATTTTTTACATGAATCAATAGTCTGATTATTATGGTAACTTAGGTCATTACCCACATAATCAGTATTCTTTATAATTTTATTATAATTACGTCTTGTAGTTTTTTGTGGTGTAGTAGATTTTGGTGGTGTAGTTGGTGGTGTTGATACTACTTTTTCGGAATCTGATTGTTGTAATTTATTAACTAAAGAAACAGTACCATCTCTATGAATTGTCATACTAACTTTATTCGTTTTGGAATTTTTCACAAGTAAATTTGTATTTCGAGGTGATAAATTATAATCTTGAATTTTTAATCCACCATCAGCAGAATATTTAATATAATTAACATGTGGAGTATTTTTAACATCAACTAAATCTTTATTAATAGCAAATTTTGGTCTATCAGTGTAAATATGTCCATAATTTTTATTCATAGCACCTATTTCAATTGTTCCACTATTATTTTGTATTTTTAAAACTTTTTTTCCAGTTAATTTTACATTACCTAGATGAATTTCGTCTACTTTTAAAATTTTTTTAATATTAACAGAACCATCTACATTAAGACTTTTTTTAATTAAAGTTTTTTCCAGCTCAGTGGATCCTCTTGCTTTTAAAGAACCTTTGATATCTACATTTTTTGGTAATCCAATTGGTTCACCAGCTTCATTTACAAATTTGTTAGAAATAACAGAACCAGCAACTTTTAAAGAACCATCCAAATAATAATTATCATTTGACATATTTTCTATAATTTTACCATCAGCTAAATAAAAAAAATCAGTCATATAAAATATAATAGAAAATATTAAAAATTTTTAAATCTAATTTATATTTTACAATATTTTTTTAAACTAAAATATTACACTTTTTTCACTGAAAAAAAGTAGTAATTCATCATTAAAATATAGTGCCTATTTATTATCAACTTCTTTTTTATAATAAATTTACCACATACTGTATATTTTTTAAACTATATCTTCATTTCCAGATAAATTATAAATATCATAAGCATTTTCTTCAACTTTCTTTTCATTTGCTTTTTCCTCACTTTTTTTTGTTTCTACTATTATCAAAGGTGGTGGTGTTTCTGGTTGAGGCTCTTGTGCTACAACAGTTGGTTTAATACGACCAATAACTTCAGGTAATTCTATTAATTTCCATGCAGCTTTAGATATTTTATCTTCTTCCGATGGTTCTGGTTTTTTACCTCTAAAATTACATAGTAAAATATCAAAACATTTACAATAACTACAACCACAAGGAAAACAACAACATTCATAACAACATGTTGCCATTTCTCCTAAATCTTCTTCAAATTCACCTGTTTCTATCATATTTGTAAACCATCTAATAACATCATTTGGTAAAATAGGTGACATTTCAATTAATCTATCATATTCTTCAGCAGCTTGTTTAATAAATTCTTTAACTTTAGCACGGTCAGAACGAGATTTTGATAGTTCTATTTGTAATTTTCTTGCAAATTTATCAAAAGCAACAGATGAAAATTTATGTGCTTCCAATTTTTGTGCTACTCCAGTATAAGTAGCGATTGTTGCTAAAATAGCTGAAAAAATGTTTACAGCACCAATAATATATGGTACATATGGAGCAGAATCATTAAAAGAAGCAGTTGCTACATTACCAGCACCAGTAACAGTTGATAAAATAATTACTGGTATATTAAACCAAGCATTCATGCACCAAAAACGTCGATGTGCTCTTTCGTGCATCATTTTAAAACACAATGATTTATCAGCCCATTTTTTTAAAATATCTTCTTGTTCTTTTTTCCAGGGAATATCTTTTTCTTCAACAATTTTATTTTGATTATTTTCTTCTGGCATATTTATGTATTAGAATATTTTTTTAATAACTTTATTTTCCGCAGTAAAATGCTTTTTCTAATTCAACACTAGATGTAAAAAATTCAATTAATTTGATATGATAATCCATAACTTCTTTAAAATCATTTTCTAAATCTTGTAAACTTTCTACTTTATCATCTTTAACCCATGTTAAAATAGTATTATTTTTTTTAGCTTGTGCAATATCTTCTGTCATTTTTCTATAATCTTTTAATAATGACATAAAATTACTTTTATTAACTTCATCCATTTGTTTTCTTTCATCAATTTGAGACCAAAGATAATTTAGATCTTTTAAAAATTTAATTTTTCTAATTTTAAGTGAACTGTTTAAATAAAAGTGAGAATTATCAATTAAAGATTTGTAAAATAATATATCATCTTTTTTTTGATTTCCTAATAATTTTTTTAAATTATTCTTTATTTCTAATATTCCATTTATGTTATTAACACACTTCAATTCTAGGTCACCATATTTATTAAACATTTCTTCCCATTCTAAAATATTTTTATCTGTGTTTTCCATTATAATTAAGCAATAAAAAATATTTTATTGTTTAAATTAATTTATTTATTGATTCAAGTTTATATGATAATTAAAATCTAAATAATTGTTTGAAATTTGATTGATTTCTAAATAAATTTCATTATTTAAAAATGTATTGGTTGTTAATGAATTATTTAGTGTTTCTTTTATAATAATTGGTTTTTCAGGATAATTGACATCAATGACTGTTAATTTATATTTTTCAATTATATTATAATTAATTGCATCTTCGTTTGAAACTAAATTTCCTTGATTACATTTTTTGATACGTCTAATAATTTTAACCTGGTTGAATTTATCTTTTAAAATTAATTCAAATATATATGTTTGTGAATCAATTTCATTATTTTTATAGGTGTATTTTGATTGTTCTGATTTCTTTTTTTGAATATTATAATTAATTTCATAATTATAATTCATCTATCTTATAATTACTAAACATTTTTTTTTAATTTGGTGGTGATGCAAAAATTTTATTTTGATCTAATCCAGTATAAAAACATGAGCACATAGTATATCCCATATCATTTTTTGTAAATTCAATATAAATATTATCACTACGTTGTATTGAACTAGATTCGTGTTGATTAATTTGTCCTTCTAATTCAAAACTAGTCAATGAATCAGATGGATGGATACTAATTGAAGCTTTATAATTTTGAATATCACATAATTTAATTTTATGAGATAATTTAATAATATGACAATATTTATTTTCTTCTAAATTTCTAAAATATTTTTTACCAATGGATTGACCATTTATAATTAATTCAAAAAGATATCGACATGAATCATTATTTGGATCTGAAAAACCATGTTGATTTTTAGTGTATCTTATTTGAACTGGATTTGTTATATTATTTAATGTTACAATTCTTTCTGATAAACCTAAATTAGGATAATTAATTTTAGATGATAACATTGTATATAATAATATATAAATATTTTTTTAACTAATAATTGATTTTAGTTAAATTACATATAAAAATTTTCACACCTATTTTAAATGTCAAATAATGAGTCTAAATGTTTATCATGCCATATAATTGGATTTAACCCATATTCTAAAAAATCATTTGTAGATAAATTAAATGCAAAAATATTTAATGTTATTGATTTAGATGTTATTAATCAAGAAATATTAAAAAAACCAGAACTGGATAAAATGTATCAACAATATCAAAAACTTAAAGATGATAAAAATGATAAATTTAAAGAAGTTGATAAAAAAATGAGTACATTTTGGGAACAAAATTTTAAAAATACTATTGATTCTAAAGTTAATCAAAAAAAAATGAATATATTAGTCGGTCAAAATAATCATTATAAAAGTTTATCTAAAAGAATTAATATTGATTGTACAAATAAATTTATTATAAAATCTAACATTGATGAAGAAGTTAAAGCTTGGATTAAATATAATTTAGAAACTTATCAAAATCAAATTATTGAAGGAAATTTTCCATTAGATTATATAAATTATAGTTTCTTACATAAAAAAAGACAAATAATTGAATCAACTTATTCTAAAATAGGTTATATTGAAAAAACTATTGATCAATTAAATACTATTGTTAATTTAATTGAAAATTCAACTAAAAATGATGGTAATGAAATGTGGATAAGCATGAAAGAACCTTATAATGTAAGTTCTTTAATTCATCCTAAATTAAATAGTAAAATTGTAGCATTTAGTGATCCAAATGTTGCATTATTAAATTCAATTAATTTTGTTGATGGTGAAGTTAAAAAAAATTATAATGGTTCTGAAATTAGTCTAAAAGAATTAAAACCAAGTGGTATTAAAAAATTAAAAACCAGAAGATATTTATATTTAGTAGAAAAAAAAACATTTATTCCTCATGAAAATGGAAATAATCAAAAGTTCTTCTCTCAATTACCTGTAAAAATATTAGCTAAAGAAAAAATAGAAAATGTTCATGATTTTTTTATTAGTGAAAACTAATATTTTGAAACAATATAAATATTATTTGATATATTCTTATAATCAAAGTTTTCTATTTGTTCAAAACTTAATTTATCTTGAAGTATTATAAATTTTTTAAAAACAAAATTATATTCTATAATATTATTATGATCTACAAATATATTCCATTTCTTATCTATAAGTATATTATTTTTGATTGAATCAACTTTATTAAAAATAATTTTTTGATCTCCAATTTCTAATATTATATTGATATCATAATCTGATATTTGTATGATTCCAAACATTTTTTGCCATTTATTTTTAAATATTTTATAATCAGCAACATATAAACAATTTTTATTATATTCTATTTTTATTTTATCATAATCAAAATTTATTTTAATATAATTATTATTTATTGAAACTAAACTTAAAAAATTTATTATTTCTACTCCAATATCTATAATTTTAAATTCTGTATTAAAAGTTATATTGTTAATGTCATAATTTAATATTATTTGATTTTTATAATTTAAGTTAGATAACATGAAACCATCTGTAAAATTATATAAATTATGATAAATTGAATTTTCTTTTTTTAAAGATTCTATATATTCTTTAATTGATAATAACTCATTATGAGACAATATATTTTCATAATCATTTTCACTAATATTTAATATTTTATCTATTATATTATCATCCATTACAATAATTTATATTTTTTATTAAATATATATAAAAATAAGTTTATATTTATTCATAATATGACTAATTCTCCAGAAAAAACAAAATTATGGATGGATAAAATTAAAATGGAAAACAATAATAATTTTGAAGTTTTAGTAGTTAAACCAGGTTCAATACAAAGTGTATCTTGGATGGATCCAAATTATAGTAATAAATTAGTTGAACTTGATTTATTTAAATCTGTTACAACTAATCAAGATAATTTTATTGAAGTCATTACAGTAAATTTAGATATTAATAAATATACAGTTAAAGAATTATATGTTAAAAATGAAATAATTGGTGAAGAACCATATTACGTTTATGAAATGATTTATATTGATTTAGAAAAAGAACCACAGTATCATACAGATGAAAATTCAAATGAATTTGCTTCTTTATTAAATATTAATGGTGATAAAGTATATTCAAATGTTATTTTATTTAAAAATTATTTACCTCCTCTTACTGATTCAATGTATTTAGAATCAGTATCTAAAAATGATATTTCAAGATTGTTACGAAAAAGAGTTCATACAACTATTGTGACATGTTATGAAGGTAAATGGGAAGAATGTGAATGTGTTGGTGATTTAAATAATTTTGCAAAACATTTTTTTGAAGATGAAAAATGTGATAAAATAGAAATTCCGTTCTTAATGCATAATATTAATATTTGGTTTACTACTGCCTTAGATGGTGATAAAACATTATGTGGTACACTAGTTAAGCAACCCATTGATAAATGTATATGGTTCACAATGAAAACAGATGAATTTAGAGGAAATCTAACATTAGATGAAGTTAAAAAAATTATTTACTTATCTAAAATATTAAATAGTTTCATGACACCTAGTGATTATACAGAAGAAAAAATAGATGATCTTGGTAGAAAAATTATTTTTAATAAATATAAAGTATTAGATTTGATATATAACAATAATCAAAATATTTAAAATGAGTTTAATTAACTGTTTTTTAATTAAAATCTTATAAATAATAATGGAAAAAGAATTTAATTTAAATGATGATAGTGAAATTGGCACATCAGTATCAAAATTAAAAAATAATATTGATATTAAAAATACCGAAACAGATATAGATTATGATAAAATTTTAGCTAATTATAATAATTCCGATACTCTTAATACTAAAACAAATTTTGATTATGATTCGGTTAGAAATAATATGAATACATTAACTTCTACAATTACTGACATCAGACCTAAGAAAAAAATTAATATTTCTCAATTTGCTAAAAATGTTGAATCTGATTTACAAAAAGTTAATATTAATGGATATAATTATAATGAACCATTACCTGTAAATTATTCTAAAAATCTTGTTCAGAATAGCCAATTACAAAAATTAGAACAAACAATTAATTCAACTCCAGATATCATAAATAATAAGGTAATTAAAAAAGAAAAACCAAAACCTAATATTATCAAGGACTATAAAGATATTATAATTAATGTTTTAATTTTTAATTTATTAAATAATAAATTTATTATTGAATTTATTTATGACAAAGTACCATTTGTTAAAAAATATAATAGTCATTATCCAAATTTAATAATAAGAAGTATTTTATTTGGCTTAATTATTTGGTCAATAAAAAAATTTAATATCTAATTTTATTAGTATTATTAGGATTTATGTTAGTAATGTGTTATTGTGATAAAGATAAACAATATTTTACTAATTTTAATAGTTCTTGTGGTGATTATCCTGAATTATTATTTACACCGCCGAAGATTTAAAATGAGACAAACGGCTTAAAGATAAAATATTATAATAACAATGAATAGTAAGAGTCCTATAATGACTTGTTCGTGCAGTTCCTGCTTTTCTCTTATAAGAAGGGTTTTTAGGTAGGAATAATAAAAGATACACATTAAAACTCATCAGTTGTATTTGACGATGCAACATACTCAAAATTT
>Ga0194116_10005292_pt1 | contig 14278 bp, 14 predicted proteins | sample TA2MahsurfametaG_4_FD_148617 | JGI IMG/M metagenome (GOLD analysis project Ga0194116, IMG submission 148617) | Freshwater microbial communities from Lake Tanganyika, Tanzania - TA2015008 Mahale S9 surface | ecosystem: Environmental > Aquatic > Freshwater > Lake | place: Tanzania: Lake... | reverse complement strand
TGGTCAGAAGGTTGGATTGGAAACTTAAAACTCGCAGTTGGAACTGGTGGTGATACTGAAACCACAATCACAACTTCTGCTGGAGGATTATTCTTAGATTCAACTTTAGGAGAAACTAAAGTTGAAGATAACTTGTGGGCTAATGGAACTCTAAGAGTAGAAAGCACATCATCATTTAGAGATAGTTCTGTAATTGAAGGAAGTTCAAAACTCCTGCAGTTAAAGGATTCTGTTGGTGGAAACGTAAGAGTAGAACTTTCAAGTGCGGGTCAAATTAAATTAAAGAATACTGCTGGAACAAATCTGTTTTCTGTTGATGCTGATGGAAATACATCAACCTCTGGAATTTTAGCAATTACAAATACCACTGATTCTTCAAGTTCTACAGATACTAATGCTTCTTTCAGAACTGCTGGCGGTGGTGCAATCGCCAAGAAACTTTTTGTTGGTGATACTCTTACTGTATCTTCAAATGGACTTTCAATTACTGGATCTTCTAGTTTTAGTGCTGGAGTAACTATTTCTACAGGTGGACTTACAGTTTCTAACGGTGGAATTAGTGCATCTGGTCAAACAATCACTGCTTCTAGTTTCACTGGAACTGCTGCTCAGGCAGATGCATTAAAAGTAGTAGGTCTTGGTGACGGAGCTGGACCACATTATGTAACATTAGTTAGTGGAACACCTGCAGAAAATACTTATCATGCACAAAGAGTTGATGGTGGACTTCATTATGATTCAAATTCAAATACTTTGACTGTATCTGGAGATATTATTGCATATGGTGCAGGTGCATCCGATGATAAATTAAAAACAAATAAATCTATCATTGAAAATGCACTAGAAAAAGTTGATTCACTCTCTGGATTTACATTTGATTGGAATGATAAAGCAGTTGATCTACTGAAACTTCCTTTAGGTATTCGTCAGATTGGTGTTTCTGCACAAGAAGTTCAATCTATTCTCCCTGAAGCAGTTAAAGTTGAAAAACCTCTTGAAAGTGATGAAGAGTTCTTAATGGTTAAGTATGAAAAACTTGTTCCACTCCTAATTCAGGCAATTAAAGAACTTAAGTCTGAAATTGACGAATTAAAGAAAACCAGGTAGAATAGATTATTATAAGACAGATTATATGGACTATGAATATTTCAATATCTTCCCAATAACAATTTATGTTGGGAAGATACATGAGCATGAGAAATATAAAAAAAGTTTTTATAAAGTATATCCAAAATTTGATTATGAAGATAACGAAAAAAATAATACGGTAAGTGAAAATGTAGGAAATCCTTTGATTCACTTAGAAGAAAGTTTGGACCCTTTGTTTAGTCACATTGTTGATCATGCTAAAGTATATGTTCATGATGTTCTGAAGTGTAAAGATATTTTTAATTTTATCATCACAAAAACTTGGATTTCAAGAGCAAGAAAAGTAGAAGATCAGATTAAGTGGCACATTCATTCAACAAGTCATATTTCTTTTTCTTATTATTTGAATATGCCTAAAAATTCTCATTCTATAAAATTTTCAAATCCCCATCACACAAATAGTTTGTTTTTGGCTATGATGGTTGATAATAAAAAATTTGAAGAAAGAAATATGGTGAGAGAATATTGTGATGAAAACGCAGAAAGTTTTTTCTTTGTGCCTCCAGAAGGACATGTTGCTATGTTTCCAAGTCAGTTATCTCATTGTACTGAGGCAATGACTGATGATTTTGGAGGAGAAAGGTTAGCTTTAGTCGGAGACATAACTTTATCTCTTAAAGAAGAATATTTACATTATTCAATGGGATACATAGATCCAAAGTATTGGAAAATGTATTCCTAACAAATAAATAATTTAAAAAAATAAACACATGGCTATTAAAGCATCTGGTTCTTCACTTTCATTCAGTGAAATCGAAACGGAATTTGGAAATAATTCTAGTAAAAATAATAACAATAGAAGTTTAGGTGGATATAGAATATCAGAGACTTATGGTGATTATACAACAACTTTAGATTCTGGACTTCCTTCAAGTGGGCAAATTAAATTTAGTGATTTTTATAGCAAACGATTAAATATAGTCGTTGATTTCCACTCTGGTCCAAGTGTTACAAGGGTTAATGCTAAAGATAAATATGGTGAATCTGGTGGTGCCAATGTTGTAGGTGGATGGGTAACAAAACCATCTAACACTAGTGGCAAGAAAGTTGTTGCTCATGTAAATAAAATAATCGGTTCAAATAAATTTGCAGTAACTAGATGTGCTCTAAGAACTGGAACATGGGATTCTGATACTACTCTTCAAGTTGATGTTGGAACATCTGGAGAAATTTATGGTGCTGGAGGAAATGGTGGAGATTCAAGCGCAGGCGGTGGTAATAATGGATCTAGTGCGGTTGGATTTGAATATAGTGGGACATTGATTAATAGGGGATATATTCAATGTGGTTTCGGTGGTGGAGGTGCTGGGGGAACTGGATATGATGATCCAGATAAAAACAAACAAGACCACTCATCCACTGGTGGAGGAGGCGGCGGTGGTGCTGGATTTCCAAATGGATCTGGAGGTAGAGGAGGAACTGGAGCATTTGGTGCTGGTTCGAATGGAGCTGCTGGATCTAATTCCACTAATAAAGTTAGAGGTTCAGGCGGTGGAGGAGGATCTGGTGGCGGATCAGTTGGTGGCCGTGGCGGTGCAGGAGGAGATCCAAACAATGCAGCTCAAAGTGGTGGAAAAGGACAGGGAAACCAACAAGCTCAAGGTGGAGGAGGACCTGGTTCCTCTGGTGCTGCCGTCAGACGTTCTAGTGGAGTAAGCGTTAGTATTTCTAATTCTGGATCTGGAACTATTCATGGTGCAACAGATGCATTTGGTGTAACATAGTAACTCTAAATATTGTAGTTTGAATTTTAAAATGATGACCGATTTTGTTTCAGTTTATGATAATGTTTTATCAAATAATGATTGTAAAGAATTTATAGATTATATTGATCAACTAGAAGATCATGGTTTAATGCTTCAAACTGATGCTCCAAGGCATTCAGTAGATCAAAAAGGAATTAACTTTGTACATCATTATGATTTGAGTTGTTGGTCTTGGATTGGAGAAAAATTTTTTCCATTAGTTCATGAATGTGTAAACGATTATATTTCAACATATAGTATCTTATCCCAAGAAAAATTTTTTTTATATGATGTAAAAGCAAAAAAAATCCCTGCGGGAGGTGGATTTCACAAGTGGCACTATGAAAATGCTTCGATGGCCACTCTTTCAAGATACTTAGTACTTCAATTATACCTTAATACAATTGAAGAGGGTGGAGAAACAGAGTTTTTATATTTGAATAAGCGAGTTTCTTCTGAGGCGGGAAGATTAGTTATATTTCCTGCTGGATTTACACATACGCATCGTGGAAATCCACCAATCAATCAAACAAAATATCTTTTGACTTCTTGGGCTTTGCTTCAGAGTCAAGGTGAATAAATAGGACGTTAGAATTTATTATTCAAATGAAAGTCATTTTCAAAATTGTAGAGCATTTACAAGATACTAATCAAATCTTAGTAAAATTTGCACGTCAAAATGCTCCAAAACCAATTGATGAGTATTATCCTGTAGCAATAGATTTGGATAATCTGGTTTTGAATGATTATGATCTGTTTGCTTGTGGAATAATGAAATATGGATTAGGTGTTGTTGTTACTCAAGAAAGTGAGGAACCTACATTAGATGAAAACAAAGAAGATATAGTGGGAGATTTTGATATTGAAAATTTAATAGGTAAAGTAATTTGTGAAGATAGCGATAATTTAACCAGAACTTCAACATTAAGATTGAATAAAGTTAATCTAGAACTTCTATGACGACTATAGATCCTAAAAAAGATGTTGAAATTGTAATTTCAAGATATAATGAAGATATATCTTGGGTAGAACCATATCTAGATCGTTGCACAATTTATAATAAAGGTGAGGATAATATAAATTACCCTAGTATTAAACTTCCAAATATAGGAAGAGAACAGCATACTTTATTTTATCATATCTACAATAATTATGATAATCTTCCTAATTATCTAATATTTCTTCAGGGAATTCCATTTAACCATTTCCATAAAAGAATTTTAAAATATATTGATGCAATAATTGACCCAAAGACTAGAAGTTTAGTTAAAGCAGAAGATCCTGATTTAATTCCGTTTACAAATTGGATAAAAACTATGTATCTTACCACAGAAAATGTTGGTGAGTGTAATATGTTTGAAATGTATGCTAGAATATTTAAAAGTGAACCACAATTTGAACAATTTGAGTATGCTCCATGTGGACAGTTTTGTATAAGTAAGAAACGAATTAAAAAAAGAAGTAAAACTTTTTACAAAAATATTTTAAAAATTTTTGATGATAATTTAGTTGATAATAATGATTATGCTTTTTGTCTACAAAAATTTGATAGTTTAATTTTCAGTTGAAATGACTACTTTAAATACAATCTATAGATCAAGAAAGTTTTTTTTATGTGTGCATCAATGTAAAGACAATTTGATTGGTTATGAGTCTTCAAAGGAAAGACTTACTCATTTTACCTTTCTTTCTTATGGGCATGGAAAATTTTATTTCTTTTATGAAAATTACGATGATGAAATGCAATTAGTTGAAGAAAATGAAGAAAAACAACTTTATGATTTGAGAAAATATATTAATTGTAATGTTGTAGCGAGATCTAAATCAAATAGTAAAATCATTTCTTTTAATTCCTGGAGAAAAACCGATCAATGGAATGCAAGATTAATCAATAAAGAAGAAAAAACAATTAAATCAAATCATGATTATTCCTGCCTAGTATGCTTTGAAGGAAATTGCACTATAAACAATAAAGAATTAAATGAATTTGATGTTGCAGATTTAGTAAAAGACAAAGAATATAATATATCTCTAAAAGAAAATTGTTATATTGGATTATTTGAACTAGTTTCTTAGATTATGAGTTATTTTGATTTATCTAAACTAAAAATATCTGAAATATTAGAAGATAATTATAAAACTATTTTAGAAGAATACAAAAATTTTAACTTTGATTATACTGATTTTTTTAGTCGTTTAAAAATTGATAAAAATTTCCAGAGATGGAAAGGTTTATATGAATCTTCTTTAAAAATAGATGAAAAATACAGCAATGTTTTTTTGGGATCTTCTGTAGAATCTCAACAAAAAAAGTGTAACCACTATGAATTGGAAGTTAATCAACAAGTTATTTGGGAAGGTGTAATATTATCGACAAAAAAAAATTTTCTCTGGTTTGAATATTTAAGTCTTACCGCAGCTGGAAAAAAGTTTTTCCCTAAAACGGTTTCTTTGCTAAAAAAATGTAAAGAAGTTACAACAATTTCCATAGCTAGATTTCCATCAAAACAAATAATACCGCCACACAAGGGAAATAAGAACATTATAAGAATTCATTTTGGATTAGATGTACCAGAAGGAGATATTGGATTTTATGTTAAGGGTGTGAAAAGAAAGTGGGTGAATGGAAAATGTTTTGCTTTTAATGATTTTTTTGAGCATGGTGGATGGAATAATACTGAAAAAGATCGTATAATTTTAATTGTGGATCTAGATAGAAAACTAACAATAAATAAAAATACTTAATTTTGTCTTGAGTAAAAATGACTAAATTGAAAATTGCGAATAATATAAATTTTATTGAAGATGAAGTAAAAAATCAAAATTTTAATATAAATTTAGAAGATCATATTTTACAATTAAAATCTTTCATTGATCCTAAATGGTGTAAAAAACTCATTAATGAATTAGAAAACAAACTCGATGCAGATAAATCATCTTCATATACTGATGGATTGTTAAATGATCATGCAGATTCATATTTTGATCCAGAAATTGAAATAATAAATTCAATTAAGAATAAAATTTTTGTAGATGCACTTGAAAAATATGCTCAAACCGTAAGATGTTTTAATTGGGCATATTATAAATCTGAACATTTATATACATCAGAAATGATTGTAAGAAAATATCATAATAATTCTGAATTTAAGTATCATTATGATGATATTATTGAAGAAATATTTCCTCATTGGTTTAGGAGAAGAAAAAATGTTCTTACATGTAATGTATATTTAAATGACCCTGAAGAGTATGATGGTGGTGAGTTGCACTTTGCATCATGTGATAAAACATATAAACCATCAATAGGTGATGTAATAATTTCACCTTCAAATTGGATGTTTTATCATAAAGTTAATGAGATTAAATCTGGAATTAGATACTCTGCAACTTTTTGGATTTATTATGGATCTAACCTAAAAATTAAAAAAGGTAAAAACCATCATGAGGTATTTTCAAAATGATAAGATATAAATTATTTGAAAAAGAAATTACTTCAGGTAATCATGTTTCATATCATTTTTGTGTAGATGAATTTAAAAATCATTTTTATCCAAAATCAAAGCAACATGCTATCGAAAAAGAATTATCAAATATAGATATTGATCTATCGAAATATGAGTGTAATATCACAACATCAAATACAACGTCTTCTGGAGATTATTTTCATATTTCATATTTACGCAAATCTCCTGATGAATTTTTAAGTGAGGAAGTTTTAAAATATTTCAATATAAATGTTGATTTTCCTGTTCTATATTTTACTAGAAAAATACCTTTTGAGCAAAATTTTAAGTGTGGTTTTTATTTAAAAACTTTTAAAAATTTCAAGTCAAAGTTTTTTGATGAGGTCATTGAGATTATTTCTCTATTTAATGGTCTATATTATGATGTGTATCTTGCTGGTGATTTTACCTCTGATGGTGGATTTATAGATAAATCAATTAATATTGAAATATTTCCAATTCAGTCTACAAAAAATTTTTATAAAATTAAAGAAATTTTATTGGAAAATTTTGATGTAGAAAAGAAAAAACTTGATTTGTATGATAAAAAATTTGTTGATTATGCTGTAAATAAGTTTTTCTTTTATATAAAAATAAAAATAACAGAAGATGGTAAAATAGTAAAATTCTATAGAACATATCCTAATAATCCATTTCAACAAGAATATTTTAAGGTAATTTCTGCTCGTGCTTTAAGGTCTCTAAGAAGATGATGATATCTAAGAATGATCTAAAATTTTTATATACCTGGGCAAAGAAAACAAAATTTCCTCTTAGAAAAGCACCGACTACAGAAGGATATTGTAACAAAATAATTCATCATTGTTGGATAAAAAGCACTGCAAAAACAGTTTTAATTCGAAAAGTATTAATGAATGAAGAAATTTTAAAGATCTTTAAAAATGAAGATATTCTATATTCTGGATATTCTCTTTTTGAAAGTGGAACCATTCTTACTCCACATAAAGATCCAAATATCTACAGAGAACCATATAAAAGAATTCAAATTCCTTTAACAATTCCAGATAAAGAAAAATGTTACATGACTTGGAAAGGTAAAAAAATACATTGGGAAGAAGGAATTCCTCAAATTTATGATGTAATGGATCATATTCATGATGGTGGTAATCTATCAAAATTTCCTATGGAAATACTTTTTATTGATGTAAAAAAATCCTGTATTGTTGAATGTTAAAATTAATTGATCACAAAACTATTTTTATTCATATTCCTAAGACTTCTGGAACTAACTTTAAAAAAATAGTTCAACAATATTATTCTGGCGAATATTTTATATTCAGTAAAAATTTTAGAGATCATAATGATCCGATAATATCAATTTTTCTAGAAAAATATTCTAAAAAAGAACATCAACAAATACCAGAAGAGTTTAAATCAATTTCTCCCGAAGATTGGAACTCAATTTTTGAAGTCATGAAGCAAGAGATACTATTATCTCAGGTGCAACATGCGGCACTTTGGGTCTGGCAAAAATCTGGAATGTATAATGAAGAAAAAGTTGTAACAATATCAAGAAATCCTTATACAAAATTTATTTCACATTATTATGCGAGTTTATATTTTCTAAATCAATATTTTGATTTTTTAACTCCATCACCTACAGAATTCATTAAAAACCAAAAATTAAATTTTTTTATAAAGATGGATCCTGGAAGTTATTTGACTCGACAAATTGATTATTTGATTGATGAAACTAATCAAATTAGATGTGATAGATTCTATAAAATGGAGCAAGACCTAGATACTTTACATAAAGATTTTGATTTGATGAATATCAACAATGTTAAACATAATACATCTCAATATGCTAGAAATTATAAAAGTCTTTATAGTGACGAATTAATTCAATTTGTTCAAAAATATTATAAACAAGATTTTGATTACTTTGGATATGATATTGATCCTTTTTGGTAAATCATGATGGTTTAAAAATAGGATAAATAACTAAAAAGTCTAGGAAATGGCAAATTATAATAAGTCATTTAATTTTAGGAATGGAGTTCAAGTTGATGAAGATAAATTTCTTGTAAGAAATAATCTTGTCGGTATTGGAACAACGGTTCCAACAGCTGACTTAGATGTTCGTGGAACTTTAAAATCTATTGGTATTATAACTGCTAAAGACGTATTTGTTACTGGAGTAGCAACATTTTCGAATGTTAGAATTGGTACAGGAATTACCATTGATGGTAATGCTGGAATTATTAGTGCGAAGTTCTTTGGTGATGGTGCGGGACTTTTTAATATTCCAACATCTCAATGGGTTGATGTAGATCCAGCTGTATTTCCAGGAGTCGGTGTTGGATATTCAAGCATATATGCAGCTGGAACGGTCGGTATTGGAACAACAGTCCCAAGATCATTTTTACAAGTTGGAGGAGATCCTAATTTAGGACAAAATGGTGTAGGAGTAAATTCTACAGGTGGCATCAGGGCATCTGGAATCGTAACGGCATCGTCTTTTGTCGGATCTGGAGCAAGTTTAACAACGCTAAACGCCTCAAACATTTCTTCAGGAACATTAGATAATTCTAGACTTCCATCAAATATTAGTGTAGGGTTCGTAACAGCGACCACATTTTCTGGTTCTTTAACTGGTACAGCAACAACTGCACAAGGACTCACAGGAACACCTAATATTACTGTTGGAACCATAGATGGTTCTAGTCTAAACATATCTGGTCTTTCAACTTTCGTTGGTATCACCACAGTCACTGGAACAACATTATTCTCTAAGCAACTGAATGTTTCTGGTATTGCTACCGTCACACAACTTTCTGACTATAAGGCACTTGTAGGTGCTGCAAGCTCTGTGACTGAGACATTTGTCGTCACCGTTACTTCAAAAACAGCAAACCATCGTTACTTTGGAACTGGTTCTGCTAGTGGATACTATATTGATGGTAGAGAGTCTCCATTTATTACACTGTTACCTGGAAAAACATATCGTTTTGATCAGGCAAATGCATCTAACGCTACTCATCAACTTAGGTTTTATCTAGAGGCAGATAAAACCACACAATACACGACAAATGTAACTTTTAACGGAACCGCTGGAAGTGCTGGTGCTTATACAGAAATTATTGTTACTGACACAACACCGATTGTTTTACATTATCAGTGTGTCAATCACGGTTATATGGGTAATTCGGTTCAAACGAATTCAAACTTCATCAATACTCCATATAGTATCAACACTCTTGGCGGACTTTCAGTTTCTGGAATTTCAACCTTTGCTGGTATTACCACAGTCACTGGAACAACATTATTCTCCAAACAACTCAATGTTTCTGGTGTTGCGACCGTTGGTATTCTCACAGCAACTCAAGCAACAATTGGAGTTCTTACATCAACAAGTAGTAAGTCTGGGTCCATTCAGTTAGGGGTCACTGCAACAAATCAAGTTGATACAACATCTGGAAATCTAGTTTTAGATTCTGCTGGTGGGCTCGTTGATATTAATGATAATATTGATGTATCTGGAACTTCAACCTTAAGTGGAGAAGTAACCGTTGATACTGGAATTGTCCCTGATACTTCTACAGGCGCCTATTTGGGTCAAAATACCAGACAATTTTCAGAAGCTTGGATTGGAGATCTTAAGATCGCAGTCGGCGTAGGAAATTCTAATAAAATTGAAACAATTAGTCAAGAACTTGTTCTTGATTCTGTAGCGAACAAAGTCACAGTCGATGCTAACTTGAGTGTTACTGGAGTTAGCACACTTACAGGTAATCTAACTCTCGGAGCTGGAATTGAACCAGCGTCTGATCTTGGAACGACTCTTGGAACAGCATCTAAGAGATTTAGTTCTTCTCAAATTGGTGGGATTCGAGTTGGTGTTGCTCAAACATTTGAAATAGATACAATTTCTGGAACTGAACTAGTTTTAAATTCATCGGCAGGAACGACTAGAATTAATGATGATGTTTTTATAAGTGGAATTGGTAGTTTTGGGGGGGAATTAACAGTCGCTACTGGACTTATTCCTGATGAAAGTAAAGGTGCTTATATCGGAACCTCTGGAAAACCATTCTCTGAAGCATTTATTGATGAGATTAGAATCGGTGTTGGAGCAACAAATAAAATAGATACGAGAGAAGGTGCATTACTTTTAAATGCTGCTAATAATTTAGTTAATGTTGAAAATAATCTTGTTGTTTCTGGAGTATCCACTCTTACCGGCAATGTATCTGTCGGATCGAATAATGAGTTTATTGTAAATACTTCAACAGGGAGAGTCGGTATTGGAACAAATGTTTTAACAAGACCATTTCAAGTTAAGAGTATCACAGATTTAATTGTAGAATTAAGAACAGATACTAGTGATGTAACAATTGGAATTGGTCGTAGCGCAGTCGGTGCTGGTCAAAGCGTTGGTAAATTAACATACTCTAATAATATTTTAAACTTTACAAATGAAGATCTAGGTGGATTAGAATTTATATCTCATAGTGGAAGTTCTGGTATTAATACAGGTAACTTTAAGTGGATTTATGGACAGAATAATTCTGAATTGATGTCTCTAACTTATGATGGAAAATTAGGATTAGGAATAACCAATCCATCTAATACTTTTCATGTTGTCGGAACATCTACCATAACTGGAAATGCATTTTTTGGTGGAAATGTTACAATTGCTGGAAATTTGATTGGAGGAAGTATTTCTCTACCATCAACAATTACATCTAATATTAGCACGACAACTGGATCGTCCACATTTAGATCAGTAAATATTGGAACTTCAATTCAATTAGATCCTGGTGCAACATTGTTATTAGGATCTACTCCTGGAGATGTATCTACGACAAGAATTGGAATCGGAACAACAAATCCAATAACTGGAATAGATGCTCGTAATTCAACAGCATTTTTTAATGCTGTTGGACTAGGAACAACAGCAAGAGGAACAGTTGCTATAGAACCAAATAATTTTGTTTTTAGTGGAGATTTAGTCGGTGTTTATGAATCTAAAATTGGGATTGGAACAACGGCAGTTTCTACCGACCATACCACATCTCTTTACGGGGATATAATGCTTTGTATTGCACCTGGTGCAGCTAATAACCGCGCTGATATTAGAGAAACACAAATTAATATTGATAGTAGATCAACTTTATTTGTTGGTCCATATGCGCCTTATGAGACTGCACCGTCGAGAGCGAGAGCTGTAGTCGATTTTGGATCCGCTGTAGGAGCTGGTGTAACAAATCATCAGTATATGTTACCTCCAATTATTTCAACTGGAACTCGTAATGGAATCGGTGGAACTGTTGCTGGAGCTATTATTTACAATAGCACGACAAATAAACATCAAGGATATGATGGAACAACTTGGAATGATCTTTATTAAGTAATAAACAATGTCTTCAGCAGTACAAAAGATTGGAATCAACATTGGTGGATCTTCTACAGATTCTGTATCTTTTAGCACCTTAAGAAATACATTTTTTAAAGAAACTCCAGATAGTGCGACACCAACCGGAACAGTAAAGGCATCAGATTTACTTAGAACAACTGCCTTGCCTGCATCAGGAACACAAACAAGTCCCACTGTTCCTGATGCAACTGAGAATTCAAATATCGTTACATCTGCAAGTAATTGGAAAGTTTCTCATTTCCAACAATCAGTTAAATTCTATAATATTAATCAGACTGGAACTGATCTTAATTATGATATTGATGCTCAAAGTTGGAATAGTAATCTGACCAAAAATGTTGTAAAAAGATGGCGTGTTGAGGGAACAGTAGGATCAGAAAATTCTTCAACTGCGGCGGCATTTAGTGCTTCAGCTCACAACTTGAGAATAGAAGTTTTAGGCAGTATTTTAGGATATGGTGGAAAAGGCGGAGGAACTTCTGGCGCTCCAGCAATTTCTGGTGAAGCAGCTGGAGATGCATTAGAAGTTAGCTCTTCTTCTGGAAGAGTAGTTGTAGACGTAAAATCAACTGGAAAAATATATGGCGGTGGAGGTGGTGGGGAAAAAGGAGAAAATGGAATAAACGGAAGTGCTCAAGTATGTTATCAAGATAACCCCACTGATCAAGGATGTGATAGCGCCCCCTCTTGCCCTGCAGGAACGACTGTTGTAGGCACTCCATCTCACGGACCATGTGGACGAAAAATGGTTCCAGCGCCAGGTGAATGGGGTTGGGGACACTACTGGCAACCATTTGGAACAAGAAAATCTAATATTTGTAGAACTCAAGAAACTTCAACTGCTCCTCAAGGTGGGACAGGAGGAAATGGTGCGCCTGGACGGGGATACAATAATCAATCTGGATCACTTACTGGCCCTAGCGGGACAGCAGCAGGTGGAACACCATCTTGTAGCTCTGGATTCACTGTGTTAACACCTGGAAATAGTCCTACTGCAGCGACTGCCGGTGGTAATGGAGGTAATGGTGGTGCATATGGATCTGCCGGCGGCAATACCTCAAACACAGGAGATGGTGGTTCTGCTGGAAGAGCAATTTTCGGGAGTAATTATCAAATTGTAGGGTCAACAGGGCCAGAAAATATTAAGGGTTCAACCAACTAGATAAATAAAAAAAAATTAAGTTTTAATTATTATGAATGAGAATGAAAATTATCCGTCTCTTGAACAACAAGCAAAAAATCTTGCTCAATTTTCTTGGGATTTAATTAAATATGTTCGTGAAAATGAAGGTAGTCCAATAGCGGTGAACAACGAAATTTATCGAGAACGAACTGCGATTTGTAAAACCTGTGATAAATTTGATGATTTAGAAAGAAGATGTATGGAATGTGGATGCTATATTCCTGCAAAAGCAAGAATTATTTTGGATTCTTGCCCACTCAATAAATGGAAAGATATGAGTGGGGAGTGGGAAACAATGTTTAGCAATTTATTAAAGCAACTGGATTCTGATGATGGAAACACCGAATCGTAATAAAAAAATAGCAATCATTGGAGCAGGTAATGCTGGATGTATGACTGCTATTTGTGCTTACTTAAAATATAAAGATTGTATAAATGAAATCTCAATTTATTATGATCCAAAAACACCCATTGAAAAAGTAGGGCAAGGATCCACGGTTTCTGTTGCTTGGTTAATTAATTCTTTTTTTAAACTAGATTTTTTCGAATCAAATTTCATTAAATCTACTCGAAAAGATGGAATTATGTATGAGAATTGGGGGAAAAAAACAGAAAAAATATTTCATCCATTTACTCAGCATACAAATGGAATTCACTACGTTCCATCACTTTTAGCTCAAAAAGTTCTAAACTCTGGAGTTTTTAATGTTGTAGAAGCAAATATCAAGGATGCCGAAAAAGAAATAGATGCAGATTTTATTATCGACTGCAGAGGAAAAAATAATAGAGATGAGAATTTATATGATAAATTAATTAATCCTCTTAATTCGGTTCTTATTGCACATAAAGAAGTTCAAAAGGATCTTTTTTATACAAGAACTGTAGCTACTCCTGATGGTTGGACTTTTGTAATACCAAATGTAGATAGTACATCGTATGGTTATTTGTATAACGACAAAATAACTTCAATCATAGATGCAACAAACAATTTTTCAAAATTGTTTGATATTGAGATGCCTTTTAATGCATTTTCTTTTGAAAACTACATCGCTAAAAATTGTTTTCAGGGGGAAAGAACCGCATTTAATGGGAATAAATTATGTTTTTTAGAGCCACTTGAAGCAACCTCCACTGGATTTTATCTTAATGTAGCCGATGCTATCTTTGATCATATATTTTGGGGAGAAGATAAAGAAACATGCAATCAAAAAATAAGAAATCAAATTAAAAGATTGCAAGATTTTATTTTATGGCACTATCAGTTTGGATCAAAATATGATACTCCTTTTTGGGA
>Ga0194116_10005285_pt1 | contig 14293 bp, 7 predicted proteins | sample TA2MahsurfametaG_4_FD_148617 | JGI IMG/M metagenome (GOLD analysis project Ga0194116, IMG submission 148617) | Freshwater microbial communities from Lake Tanganyika, Tanzania - TA2015008 Mahale S9 surface | ecosystem: Environmental > Aquatic > Freshwater > Lake | place: Tanzania: Lake Tanganyika... | reverse complement strand
ATTCTGAGAAATCTAATATATCTAGTGCTGCCTCTTCAATTTCCTCATTCTGTTTATATTGATCAGACTCGCCATAGTAATTTATACTAGAAAGTTTATAACTTCCTGTAACTCCGATTCCTGGATGAGAGATTGTAGTTGCACTACCAACAACATACTCGCCAATATTGAATCTTCCACTTGCTCTGTATACTTTTAATTCGCCAGTATCATAATCCCATTCTTTAACAACTGCCGTAGTACCAGACACTGATCCTGTAATAGTTTCATTGAGTGCATAATTTCCTGTAGATATGCCAGGAGAACTAAATGTTATTGTTGGAGCCACTGTATATCCGCTTCCAGCGTTAGTTACATATACTGTAGTAATTGTTCCTCCAATACCGATACGTGCCTCTGCAGTGGCTGTAGTGCCTGCTCCAGGGGGTGCTGAAATGCTTATGATAGGTGGAGACGAATAGAATGAGCCATAAGTAGTTAATCCAATAACTCCTATTGATCCAGAAGAAATTCCAGCTGTTGCAATTGCCCCAGAGCCTCCACCTCCAATAAAGCTTACTGTAGGTGCTGTAGTATATCCTCCACCAGGGTTGACTAGTACAACACGATCAACGGCATACTTACCTGGAGAACCAGGATATGAAGTCATGATTGCAACTGCTGTTGCATTTTTGCCTCCAACAGGTGCAGAAGAAATGGCAACAGTTGGAACTGATGTATAGTTGTTACCATCATTAACAAGATATATCTTACTTACAACACCATTTGCAATAGTAGTTGCAGCTCCAGCAGTTGAACCATTGCCAACTAAAGATAGTAATGTATTATAACCAAAGTTTACAAAATTATTATCAATATTTTCTATATCAGTATCAATTAACTCATCCTCAAACATGAATGGCTCACAACTTAATTCATATGTGTATAGTTTGTTTAATTGATAAAAATCAACTTCGTGCTCAATAAATTTAATTTCATAAATTGTATCATTGAGAGGAAAATATACTAAATCTCCTTCTTTTGGACGTGCAGCTAAAACATATTCATCAATATTAGCTTCCATAACTGGAGCTATAAAATCTTCAAATTTTTCTCTAGAAATTATAAGTTTTAATGTATCAGTAACTTGAATACCAAATTTTCCAAGAACATCTCCTCCGCCACCAAATCCATTATAATTATTTAAATAAGCTTCGATAAGAAAATTATCTGTAAACTTGTTTAATACATTTTCTTTTATAATTTTGTCTGTTGTAATAAACTCTCTTGGCAAATAATACACATCAATTCCATACATTCTTAACTGCTCGTTAATAATATCTTGAACGAGTCGTTGTTCTGCAAAATTGCCGTGAGTAAAGAATTGATTGGTTGCCATATTATCCTATCATATCCAGAGGTGGTAATTCGTATTCTGAACTCATTCTAGTTTTAATATCAGCAATCTCATTAATACCATCTTCATAAAGTTGTCTACCATTTAATTCAACTCCACCAGGAAGTTTGACACCATTAAATTTAATAAGATTTTGCCCCCATTGTTTTTTAATTGTTGCGGTAAGATATTGCTTTAGCCAAGAATCATTCCAAATTTTTGGAAAGTCTGTAGGATCTAAAATTCTATAACAATCTATAATTACATAACTATTGACGGGAACACTTGACCAATTCATATCAATATAAAGTCTATTCTGTCTCTTAGTATATCTTATTTTTTTCTGAGGACTGATTAGCCATTGAATAGTTTCTAGATATTCTTTAACCATTGCATAGTTTAACAATTCAATTGAAGTAAAATTATAGACATCATTTAAGAAAATTTGATAAGCAATATTAAACATCCCACTAGAAAATGTACTATCATCAAATCTAAAAATGCCTTCAATACCAATAATACTATCAGGTATTTCAATATAGTTTTTAGACTCTAGATAATTAAACGTAGTTACTCCCACAGTTTTGCTAGTGGTTTCATTAGCCTTTGCTCTATCAATATCGTCTTGAGTAATTTTGTACTTCAAGTACATTTTTTCTACGCCATCAAAGTGACGTTCATTGAAATATTGTAAAGCATCATCGACAAGATCATCTATTTGATCATCATCGACATTAATTTCTAAGACTGGATACCCCAATCGTCTTAAAGAATAATCAATAAGTTCTTGTCTACTTGAGGGCTTCATTAGTTTCTACCGTCTAGTTCTTGTTGTAATTCATTTTTAACTTCAACAAGATCATTATATTCCTTTATCAGAGTTTGATATTTTGCATCCAAAAACGCATTTTCTTTATGAAGAAGAGCAATTTTCTGCACAAAACTATTTACCAATAAATTAATATCAACTTCAGCTTCCATTAATAAGATCCTCCATCTAAAGTATCAGTCCATACAGGAACATTTGTTCCTAATTGTGTTGTAAGTATATAGTTAGATGTGCTAATACCAGTTCCAGGAGAACCAGTATTATTTAAAAAACCATCTGAATCAAAATAAGTAATTCCATATTGATCAACATCTGCTGGTTGATAGTAAATACCTTTGATATCTAGAAAACCTTTTTCACCAGTAACAACACCATTTGTAACTGTGGCGTCTGGAATATATACCCACTTTTTAGTTGAATCTGCAAAACCAAAATAACCTTTTTTATTTGCTGTTAAACCGATACCGATTGATGAATTATTGTAGTTAAATGAAATACCTCTATCAGTGTTGGTATCATATGCATGAGTTATAACCATTTCAGTACTGGATGAAATACCAGCCGTTGTTACACCAACTATTGAAATTGTTTTGTTAATTGTGCTATAATTGACAATAGTTCTATCAGCATTAGAAACTGGTAAACCAGTCACATTACTAACTAAATCTCCAGTATTAATTCCAACAACTGAATCTAGTGTTATAACTGTTGAACCAATAGCCACATCACCTTTAACTGTTCTTAAACTTGTAGGCTCTCCAAGATTAAAAATAATCTCGTTCGTATTCATTGTACTAGAGTTTACAATAGATGATTCACCATCAACTTGTAAATTACCTTTAATAATAACTGTACCACCAACATCTAATCCACCAGGATTAGGATCAATATACAATACATCTCCGTATCCAGGCTTTGATGAAATGATGTTTGATGAAATACCAACTCCACCAATAACAGCTCCAGCAATAAAAGTGCTCATACCAGTGAACTGAGCATTACCACCAACAGTAATTCTTGTTCTTACTGTCTGAACACCAACATCAAAAGAATCAATTTCATTGTTTGCATTTACAATTAATGCTGAGCTTGGAGTTAAAATTCCAGGAGCATGATCCAAAAGACTTACATAGTATTCACCACCAACTTGCACAGTATTACCATTATTGTCACCAATAAATAATCTCCCACCAACATTTCCTGCAGTTCCTACTCCAACGTTTACTCCAAGTTCTCCATATTGTAGTGTGGGCGCAGTTGAAGAACTGGTTGTTCTCTTAATTTTAATTGTGGGATTAACTTGCCCATCAACTTCGTTAGTTACAATCCATTTACCAGTTGTGGAGTTATATCGTAATAATGAATTATTAATTGCTCCACTGGTATCTAAACCATCTAATGAATTAAATGTTGTATACTTTCCTAAACTACCTACAACTTTAATTGCGTTTTGATCGGCTACTCTGACTCTAATTTGTGATGTCATGACGTTGTAACTCCTGCCGTTACAGTTGCTGTACCTTCAACAACTCTAGTCTTAACACCAGTCCCGTCAGTCAATAAAAGATCATAAACATATTTTCCAGGCTTAATTGCAGACGATACTGTAGATGCTAACGATATTTTAACTTCCCCCAAAGTAGGATTGGGAAAAGACACGCCAAATCCAACCTTAGTTTTACTTGCTGGGTGTTTTTTGATGTGGGAAACACCTGTATAGCCTGTCAAATTAATAGGAGTATTATTAGTATTTTCCAATAAGAAAGAATTCTGAAAATCAGCTCCTTGAGGAATAACAATGTTTACTACTCTGACTGACATATTCCATGACTATTAGGATCCTTTATGTATTTATAACTTTTGAAGAAGTTGCATCATTAAATCTTTTAATTCAGCCACATCACTCTTAAGAGTTTCAATTTCATTACGTTCTTGCAACTTTCTATTTCTTGTATCCAAATAGTTTTGATATGCATCTCTATCAGTGTTTACAATAGCGGTTGAATTTGCATCTCTATAGAGATTCGATTCACCATCAACTCTAATTAATTCCATACTATGCTAAGGCAATTACCGAAAAATCTGTAATCAATGGTGGTTCTGCTTGATTTGTTCCAGACATAATAATTTTAATCATAAATCCAGTGAAAGGTGCCAGATTGTCAACGGAGAACTTATAATCAGAAACTGAAGCATCAGTATTATCTGAAGTTACATCCTTGTCTGGTGTGCCATCTTCTTGTCCAGTAAATCCAGGGAATAGAATATATGGTTGAGATGCATCGGGCGAATCAGGTCTAAACAACTTATACATAGCTCTAATTTGTGCAGATTCCTGTCTTTGAGCAGCAAATCTTAAATCAAGAGAAGTTGCTGGATTTTCTAATGTAATTTTTTTGCTTACATAAACAGCAGCATGAGGATCTCCAACTGGTGCATTTACACGATTATCAGTAATGAAATCTGTAACTGGAGCATCTAATCTATTTGTAGTCAAGATCATAGCAACTCTGTCCAAATCAATAATAGGACTTACACTTGGATTTTCAGTTTGTAGAATAATTTCTGTCCATAAAGATTTATTCTTCGGCAAATTGGTCAGATATGTAGTTTCATTGATTTGAGAAGCAACCATTCTTGGATCGGTAAAGTGATTCATTTGATTTAGATTCATTTGTTGGAATCCTTGATCAATGAATGAAACCTCATTACCAGATACACTAGTGGCTGAGATTGTTCTAATTCTACATGAAACTTTAGTTTGTGGCGGAGTTTTATGCTCAATATTTGGAGTTAGAGTTTCAAATTGAATATTTTGTGTTGCAGTTGCATCCACACCACCAACATCTGAACTCTGAGTAAATCTTAAAATTGGGAATCCATTTGCAACTGATCCATCTCTTACAACTCCACTGCCAGTTGAAGTAGTATCAATCTTTAGATAATAGTGATCAATGCCATTTTGTAAAAGTGGATTTGCATCGGACAAATTATGAGTTTTATTAATTCTTCTTAGAGATACACCATTTAATTCATACTTGTAAACTTTATCACCAATATCATGACCACTGATGAGAGATGAATCTATACCTCTAGTAATACCAGTTAAAGTTGGTGGAGATGCTGCAGCATTAACACCAATGTATGAAATAATTTCACTATCAATTCTAACATAACCTGGATTTGTTGATGATACTGAAACATTTTCAAAACTGGTAAATATACCAACAGATGTAACTTTAATTGGAGTTGTTGCGGTAGAGCTATAATTTTCTTGAGTAACTTCTGCAGGATTTATATCAGGTTGAACATTTGAAATGATAACTTTGTTGATCATAGAGTGCATTGCATGTCCTCTATGATCAACTTTAAAATGCAATCCATCAACTTCTGGATTCAAGGTAACACTAATAGGAATTGGCTTAGTTCCTGTATATGAGAACGCAGCCGTAGAACCAGAACTAATATAAACAATTTCACCAACTAAATTAAATTCTCCTTGTACATTAGTTAATTCTAAAGTATTGAATGCGGAAACAATACCAACATTAAATCGGGTATTTTGATTTAATTGACCAAATTGTGCTGTAACGATATCTCCTACCGAATAACCACTTCCACCATTTGTAATTGTAAACGTGCCAAGAGCACCATTGTTTACCGTCATAATACCAACTGCACCAGTTCCAATACCAGTTACTGATATGATTGGAACGTTTGAGTATGTAAAACTTCCTGATGATGGAGTTAAACCAGATCCAACATTATTAGTAGTCATCGCAGCAGCATTATTGATTGCAATAGCACCCTTTGTAGAAACAAGTTTACCCGTAGCATTTAAATTATTCATCTGAGTAATTGTTACGCCAGGTGAAATTACTGCTGAAATGTTATTACCAAGTTTAATTACAGAATCTCTAGAAATAGTTTTAATTGGATCCTTCTTTAGTGTTACAATTTGTTTGTTTCCAAGATCTAGAGCTGGATTATAAGTTGCAAAAACACCACCATCAGTTGTAAATTGAGCTATATTTAATTTAAATTTAAGATCTTCTAATTGACTAGGATCCCATGTCTCACCATTTTGCGACTTGAAGAATGAACCTAAGTATGGCTGTTGAGAAACAATAATTTGCTGAGCCTCTGGGTTATCTTTAGTTGATACATCAACTTCACTCATTCTAGAAATCCATACCTGATAGTCACTGGAATCAGTTTGAAGAACAATAGCATATTCAGTATTTGCACTCAAATATAGTGGTGCTGGTAGAGTAAATTTCGTAGAAATGGATGCGTCCGCTGAAACTGTTATATCTTTGGGAAGTAGAGTTGCTTCTCCAAATGGTAAGATTTTTGAAGTTGGAGACCCTGCAATTACGGTTCTGATTTGACAAGAAACTGGTAAAGAACCTGGATCTTTCTTTTGGAAATATACTTCAATTGAAGTAACAAACATTCCAGATTCTTCAGTTGGTGGAACTTTAAATGTTTGTGCAATTGGGTCACCGTATCCACATTTTGTAGGCTTAATAGCTTTGGATGCTGCTGCAGCAGCCTTAGCAGCCTTAGCAGCAGCATTAATTTCTGCTTTAAGTGTTTTGGAGTTCTTTTTATCTTGTTTTTGTTGTTGTTTAAGAGAAGCTAACTTTGCTTGTGCTGCGGCAGCTGTTTCAGCAGCTGCTTTATCTAGAGCAGTTACTTTTGCAACAGTTGAATCGTAATTACCTGCATTTAATGGGATAATTTGTCCATCTTTAGTCTTAATATAATCTACATTATTTTTATCTCTAGTTTTAGTATATTCTTTAGTTTCAATGATTTTTCCATTATCTACTGTTTTAGTTTCTGGAGCAATTGGGACATTTTCATAAGAAGGAATTCTTGTTGTAAGCGTGGTCTCTTGAACATTATCAAGAGTACCAGATGCAGTGAAGTTTGCCTCTACTTGGCTAATAATTTCTCCAGGAACGGGTTCATTATCTTCATCCGAAGTTAATTGGAATGTCTTAGTGCCCGATGTAAATTTAGGATTATTGTTTACATTGCCATCAGGAATGTAGAATGATCCAATTAGAGTTCCAGCTTCATCTGAAATTAATCTATTATCTTTAACTGTTGCTTGAGCACCACTGGTTTTCCCAACTAACTTCATCCCTTTAGTTAAGTAACCACTATACTTTGAATCTTTTTGGTTATTTAAACTATCAGTATCAACGTTTAATAATGTTGAGGTTGATGAGTAACTCAAAGGCATAGCTTGAGTTAAATTGTATGGGTTCTTTTCATAAAATTCTATTACTGTTCCAGTATCAGTAAGTTTATCGTACTTATGTGCTGATTGTTGAAGTTGGAAACGAATTTTTTTACCATTATTTCCAGAAGTTCCCTGATCACCAATATTAAAACCTTGACTTTCAACATCTTCACCAGCAACAAATGTGCCAGATATCATTTCAATTTCAATTAATTTAGGAAAACAAAAATCGGTAACATTAATTTTATTAAAAAATGCATAGAATTGTGTGCTTGGTTTTACACGTTGAGCTTTGAACTCAATGTTTCTTGCTCTCATGTAAGGAATTACTTCCCGACTTACAACTCTGGAGCCTAAGTTTTGAGTTTCACTCTTTTCAGTAACTTTAAATTGTGTTCCCTTTCTTTCAAATTTTGATGTGCTTTGATAAATTAATTCATATTCTTCTTCCCAAACATTAACTTTTTTAAATAGAGGTTTACCAGTTGCCTTTGCAGATGCATCAGTGGCAGGTTTATTTACTTTTTTAGTGCTGGTTTTTCCTTTCTTATTTTTAGTAGTTTCGGTTATTTGATAGTTAGTAAGTACTTGAATTTGACTAGCTTGTTGGCTAACTAACTTAGTGTCAACTAATTCTTTACCTGTCCAAGTTTCTTCCCAAGAACCCCAATCAACTTCCGAAAGACCTGTATTAGGATTGATGCCTTTTTCAGCATTCATCGCATCATACAATGCGCTTTGAGTTAAATTTAAAACCGCAAGATTTTTTGTATCAATCCAAGTATCAGATTCTGGAGTGAGTGATAAAGTTCCACTCCACTTTACAATACTAAATGGATTTACATTTTCAATACGAGTTGCAAATTTTTGTTCAATTTTGGTTGTTTCAGTATAATTAAGGGTGATTAAACTACCACTCTTTTTAATATTAACCCCGTCTTCAGTTACATCGGTTGCATAGTCAAGATCAAATGATGTAGTATAATGCGATGGTCTCAAAATACCATTAGTTGCATCAATACTTGCTTTGAAATCTGGATGTGCAATACTATGTGAGTCATGATTTTCAAAATTATCAACAAAGAAACCACTCTTAAATCTATCTAATCCAGTCTTTGCATCTTTGATATTTAAATTCTTTGTATTTGATTCTAAGAAACTTAAACTGGTAACTTTTTCAACATTAGAAAGTCTCTGCTCAAGACGTTCAATGTCTTTCATTGTGTATCTCTTATGTTGTACAGGAGATACATATACTTCCTTAGCATCATAAACATAAGGAGGCATTGAAATAACAGCAATATCCAAAGCAGGAGTTGCTAAAATTGGTTTTTGAGGACTTTCGGATGGAGATCCTTGAGAAATTTCAAAAGAACCATTTTTATTTAAATATAGAACATCAATTCTACCTAGGTAGTATGAATATCCTAGTAGTATTTGAGATGCATTTAAAATTGGATTTGGAACACTTGCACCTGTAGTAGAGAATACTCTTGAATTAAATTCAAATGGTGATTTTGTTGCTGTTGCTGGATTATATGTTGTTACTCTAGGTCTAATATCAATAGCATCTGTTGCTCTTAGAGATCCGTAAATATATGGAATAGAATTGGAGTATAATGCAGGATCAAAACTTGAGAATGCTGTAAAGTCTCCATTATCTCCAGATGGTGTTGAATAATAATCAAAAACTACTGTTACTCTTCTAGCTGGTGGTTGCTGACCTTCCTTTAAAATAATTTTTGCATAATCAACATATTCAGATCGAGAACCATTATCAAAAGCATACTTATCAGAAATATCTTTTGAAAATTGATTAATAGTATCAATATTTGCACTAACATCTAAATTAATAAAATCTAAAGTTTCACCTTTGGTAAATACACTAGCATTAATATATGCAAATGTTAATGTTGTTGATGTTGATGAAATTAATTTAGCTTTTGCTTTTGAGGTCATGCCATTAAAAACTTGACCAGGAAGAAGAGTTGTTAGATCTCCTACAATATTATTGACTATAACTGATGGAAGTACGGGATCATTTTCATCATATGATTCATAGATGTCTAAAACATTTAAAACATCTCCCTGATACAGACAAATTTCCTTATCTTGTACTCGTGTTCCATAAATTGAGCTATATGTCAATCCATCATTTAGAGTATTTCCACCAGTTCCTGAACCAGTTTGAGTTGATCTATTAAAGGTTACTGTTGCTGCTCTAACAAGATTTTTCTTCTTAACTGTTAGATTAATTTTATTAAGAGTTGCGATTAATTTTGCATTAGAACTAGTAGTTTTTGATAGTTGAGTAATAGTTATAGTTTTTCCGCCGTTTGATACAATAACACTACCAGTCTTTAAGGGCTCGATTGTACCATCAGTGTATGATAACTGATACTCATTAATATTAAATGGCTTGAAGAATAAATTTAGATCACTTTCTACAACAGTGAATGAAGAACTACTTACGTTAGCAATATAAGTTTTTCTGATTTCAAGTGTTGAGTTGGTTAAATCAAGTGCGCTTATATCTGTTGTTGGTAAAGATTCAAACAAATCTCTATTTTGACTATTGATTAACTCTGGTTGAATAACTTTTAGATCATTTACAGTTATAGCAGCCGCTGGTAATGAACCATCATAAACACCAGTTACACTACTAATACCAATCACTGTAAATGTTTTTAAATTTGTTGCAACAGCCGAAACTTTATTATACGTTGGATATGGATTCCCTGATTTAGTGTATGTAATAATATCTCCAATTTTAGGCGGAGTAGTAGATGCAGTGGTTATACCTACAGTAACAGTTCCTCCAGTTGTAATACTATATTGAGTAGCAACAGGTCCAAGAGATTTTACTTTATTAAGAACTAAATCCGCAGTAAATACTTGTGAAGTGCTTGCATCAACAGATCGGATTGATTTTACATCTGAAAAATCATAATCTCTTACAGAATATACTGTTGGTGATGAACTAATTCCATTAACAGATACTGATTCTCCAATTAAAAATTTACCTCTTGTACCATATAAAGTTAATGCACTAGATACACCAACATTAGAATATAAATATCCACTTGCTCCACTATTTCTACCTTGAATGAATGCAGGTGCATTAAGTGTTATATTGCTACTAAGTGTAACTGCAGTAAAGGTTTCAATGTCAAACAAAGCACATTCAAATTTTGTTTGATCATCAACATATTTTGAATCTGGAGTGTAGATATCATACAAACGTGCAACACCAATTTGAGTTCCTGGTAAAGTTGACGGAGCACTATTGTCTATTCTAGAATCTGAAAATTGAATTACATCAGTTGTAGTAATTCCAACTCTAGGAGTGCCAAATAAATTATCAATTTGCGTTCTAGCAGCAGCTCCAAACGAAAGACTATAATTACTGACAGATCTTGACGTTCTTGGTTTGTCAATATCCATCAAAGTTGTTGAAAGCTTTTCAATATCGTAACCTTCAACGTATGCCTTTCCTGCTGAAATCTCAACGGTCAGTGCGGCTTCAGATGGTTCTAATCCACTTGGAGTAGTTTGATTGTCGAAGTATACTCCGTTATTACCTAAACCATCGTTTAAATTTTCTTTTACAAATACTGAAAAAGGTTTAACTGTGTAATTTCCAGATTCATCATAAGTTCTTTTTGCCAACGCATCTTGCAATGTAGTATCATTTGCTTTTGATGGAGTAAATGATTGCAAATCTCCATCAATGATACGCATCAATTCAATGAAATTTTCATCATTTAAATTATCAAGATCTTTTTTAATAAATGTAGTTGCAATTTTTAATCTATCAGCTCCTGGTGCAGCATAGTTAGAAAATCCTTGGGCATTATCATTTAAAGTATCATCATCATATGATGTTACAATATCTTCTTCAATCAATAATCCAACTCTAGCATTTGCAAACGATGAATATTGATCAAGAATTACTTTTTGTGCTAATACTTTTACAAAATGACCCCTTAAAAAATATACCCCGTCGTTAATTGCTGCAATCGAAGCTTTACCTACAGGATTTTCTGCAGTAACATTTGCAAATGGAGAATTTGCTTTAAATACACCGCCAGTATAAGTTACATCTTCAGCAACTAATAAAGTTTCTCCTGGTGAAAATTTCTTAGTATTAAAATCTGTTGTGCTTGAGTTTGCGTATTTAAAGTATAAGGTATTTTTTCCTGCAGTTGATTCTGTATTAGTAATAGCTAACTCAATTTTTGCTTGAAGCCCCGAGATTTGTCCTATAACATTAACACCAACCAAATTATTAACATAACTACTAACTTCAACACCAAAATAAATTGGATCTAGTAAAACATAATCAACTTTATTATCGTATGATGTTTGACCTGGAATTATTTTTGCACCTTCTTTAAAAAAGTGCTGACCAAATCTATCAATTTGATTTTGTAAAATTGATTGAAGAGTTGTTAATTCTCTAGCCTGGATAGGAGTTCCAGGTTTAAACAGTACTCGCTTATAGTTCTTATTTTCACTAAAATCATCAAAATATGGGCTTACATTTAAGTTAGTATTTTGGGGCATCTTAGAACTCTAGAATAATTTTAACGTCTTCTTTTTGATTTGGTGAGCGAATAATTGCAGCTCTGTTATCTATATAGATGATTTCTCCAGAGTATTTTTCATTTTCAGGAGTTGCACATCCCTTGATGTAATTTTGCCCCAACTTCACAGTTCTTGTATTTACTCCAGAACCAACAGTAGTTTTATTTACTGGAACCGCACTAGTTCCAAAAGTAGTGTCAATAACTAAATTACTTCCAACAGTAGCTCCTTGAATTACAGTTGTTCCGCCAACACCAATTTCTGAGGTGAATCTTGATAACTCCATCGATACTTGCTCCAGTAGAACTTACAAGTTTTAACGCATATAATGAACTATACTCTGACGCTGTTAGTAGTTGGCTGGTGCTACCACTCAAAGTTGGATTTTTAATAATACCAACTCTCGCAAAATCATTGCCAACAATTGTATCTGGGTTATTAGCATCTATTTCATAACGAGAATAAATTAATACTTTATTAGCACCCGTTTCAGTATAAACGTCTGCTCCATGACCTCCTGGGGGAGGTATGATGACGCTAAATTGTGCTACTGATGTTGATGCTACTCCAACACCGTTAAGACCTTGAATTGGGGCACCATTGGAAGATCCAGGTGCTCCTGGATAGAATTTAATAGTTCCGTAAGTATATCCTCTACCACCATTGGTTATTGCAATATCTGAAACCTTTCCTGAAGAATCAATCGTAACTGTAGCTTTTCCATTAATACCATCACCTAAAATAGGAACATTTTTGACTGATGTGCTAATAGGTTGATAACCATCACCACGATTTTCAATAATTACAACTTGTACTTTACCATCTACTGCGTTGTTTTTAATTTCCTCACTTTCACCAGTACCCCAATTTTCGGGAACTGGAATATATTCAGTGGAATCAAATTTAATAATATCTCTTGGATTGATTGTATATAAGTATTTCCAAACATAACCATCACCAGAAGTACCAGCAGCTTTTGGTTCTAAATCTGTAAATAAAGGCTCATCAATTGATGGCGAACCAATTGGATTTTCTGGATTTGTTCCATTATTTAAACAAATATATACACGATAATCTTGATTAACTATACAATAATTTGCATCATACAAGTTATTAGAACTTGTAATAGGTGAGGGATTGTAAACATTATAATCATGACGATACATTTCATAAGTAGTTCCAGGACTCCATTCAATTTTTCTAATGACTCTTCTTAGATCTGAAGGATTAATTTTTTTCAATGAAATCATTGTATCGTGAGCATCATTCAATGCCTTAAACATATCCTGTGGAGAAGGAGGATTATCATTCCAATCCGTTGTACCAGTGCCAGTCATGGTATCATAGGGATTAGGAACACCAATAAAAGTATAATATGAATAGTTGGTGGAACCAATGCCAGTAAAAGTATTCATGAATGATTGAGCATTCAAAATTCTAAACTGGTCAGAAATTATCGCTGCCATATTTGTTATAGTTTTTTATCTATTTAGTAGTTAACTTTAAGAGGAGATGTTCTAAAGACAAGAGGTGCAGTAGAAACACCTATGAGACCATTATTATTTAACGTAAACGCAAGTGGTGATTCACGAGTATTATAATCATAAATTTTACCCCAACTATATTTTGCACAAGTAAATCCAGCAGTTGTGCCAATTCCAATAATAGATTGAACGTTGCTGTATACTGTAACAATCCCAGAAAGGCTACTTACAACATTATCTGCTCTGTAAACATTATCAATAAATGTTGTTCCTATTCCAAGAACTCCAAATCCTTCTGAGGCATTTAGTGTAGTTACTCCACTACCAACAATACTATTGTCAACGATAAAGTAATCACCAGTAGCAATTCCACTCTTTGTAATATTTCCATAATTTGCCTGATTTAATACTGAATTACTATCAAATTGGAATATAATCATAGGAGATGTAGTTGAAACACCAACTGCACTTGTAGCAATTCCAACAATATTGCCATAATCTCCTGCAATTTTAATATTATCAATCTTTTCATAATAAGTTGTTGGTGGTGATACAAGAACAACAACTGGTGTATTACTATCATAACCAAATCCAGGATCTGTCACGGTAATAGTGGTTACTATTCCAGCACCAGAAACATTTGATGTTACTGTTGCCTTAACAACTTCAGATTCTGTAACGGCATACTGTGAAGATTGACCAACACCAATTACATTGAATAATTCGGTGCCTAATCTATAAATATCCATCCCAGAATTGGTTGT